>SAMEA104315425__coassemble_990_pt1 | contig 17698 bp, 11 predicted proteins | sample SAMEA104315425__metabat2_low_PE_033 | metagenome-assembled genome bin SAMEA104315425 (sample SAMEA104315425) | gut metagenome | biome: Monkey gut; feature: monkey-associated habitat; material: faeces | place: China | collected 2013
TAACCTTTGCATCAACAGAAATCATCGCATATTTCGCTTAACTTAATGACATTACCCCGATGGGGGAGACGAGACGCTAGCATGCATTCGGTAGAAGGCAAGTGTGCTATATCAATTTCTGTACATTACTACATCGGCGAGCTTATAGAGAAGGAATCTATAGGATGTGATACTATCGGTATAAGAGCAATTCGATGTGCTCGCCGGCCACCACTCCTCACTCCTCATTCCTAACTCCTCACTCATAATAAGAGGTGATCATGTACATGTTGGATTCTGTTATACAACTCTGCAAAGAATGGAGCATGCTGGGAATTTGTATTCGTTTGGCCTTGGCGACCATAGCGGGTATTATCATTGGCATGGACCGAGAATACAAGAATAAAGGGGCGGGGATCAAAACCCATGCTTTGGTTTGTATCGGGGCTGCTATGGCTATGATTATCAATGAATACGTGCTTCACACCTATCCGGATTCTAATACAGACTTGACGCGTATCGGCGCCCAGGTCATCAGTGGCATTGGCTTCCTGGGGGTAGGGACCATCATGGTGACTGGTAGAAATGAAGTGAAAGGCCTTACCACGGCAGCGGGCCTCTGGGCTTGTGCCGGTATCGGACTGGCTGCGGGGATTGGCTTCATCGAGGGCACCCTCATTGCTATGGTTTTTGTCATATTGGTACTTCGTGTATTGAATCCGATTGATGCCTACCTTAGACAGCGGGCTAGGGATTTTGAAGTATATATAGAACTGGAAAATTCATCGGTTATTAAATCCCTTTTGATGGGACTTCGAGAAAAGAAAATTGTGATTTCTGATTTCCATACCATGAAAGACAAGCAGGAATTTGCATCGGTCAGTATTACCATGAGTCTCCGTATACCTCGCCACGGACAGCGACAGTCTTGTCTGCTATATATCCGCAGCATGGACGGAGTGAATTATGTAGAAGAAATATAAAAAGCAGTGAGAAGTTAGAAGTGAGAAATGGTGGTGCGGCGCTTAGAAGTATGGGGCGCCGCTTTTTATATTGGAAGAATGACAGGGGGCTTAGGTTTCTCAAGTTGCTCAGGTTCTCAGGTTCCTCAAATGTGCAGAAAGCTGAAAACCGTATCATCTCATCGTCATTTCGACCGGTCGTATTTGTGCGAGATGATGTAGTAGTAATGAAATGCGATGTGTAGGAGAATGGAGGAATCTTAAAGCAGTAGCGGTAAAGGTACTAGCTGAAATATCCTTATTACGGTCAGATTCAGTTGGATAGAATTCCGCTAGAGGTATGAGATTTCTCCACTTCTGTTCAACATAGTACCGAACTACTCTGCATAGTCATCAAGCACGAATCCCATCGGTCGAAATGACGTTAGTGATGATATAGATAGATTTATCATAAAGATGCAAGCGCTATTATCTCATTCGAGAAACCTGAGAAACCTTAGCAACCTGAGAACCTTGAGAAACCTGTAACTTCTAGCGGTTTTAAGGCAAATTGCCTCTTTTCTTTTTGCAACCCTTTACACCTATGATATAATTTAAAAGGTTCTTTTGCATCACAGTTACTTTTGTTGAGGGTGTTGTCCAGATGGCAGTTGTTACTGCATGGGTTTGTATCTATTGCAAGGGGACCGGGACCTTATATCTGGCAACGATCAACAGCGATCAACAATATTCACAGTAACATGTACCTTTTGGAGCAGTGGTGTTAAGTTATGCGACATATGGGATGATTTCTTTTGCGGCAAAATTCTCGGGTTTCTCAGGTCGCTCAGGCGGCTCAGGTTACTCAGGTTCTCCGAATGAGATGATAGCGATTAGCGGATCATTGGAGGAACCTGAGAAACCTTAGCAGCTTGAGAAACTTGAGCCACTTGTAATCTGTAAAGGAATCATACCTACTGACGCAAACCTTGACTTAATCGCACTGCCTGTAGTAGGAGGAGTAGAAATGGCAACAGACGTTACTATGGAATTCGTGCAGGGCATGCCAAAGGCAGAATTGCATTTGCACATTGAAGGGACTTTGGAACCAGAACTGAAATTGAAACTGGCCCAGAAGAACCACGTGGATATTGGACAGACCACTATCGAAGAAGTAAGAAAGTCTTATCAGTACGATGATTTGGCTTCTTTCCTGGCTGTATATTACCCGGCTATGAACGTGCTTCAGACCGAAGAAGATTTCTATGAACTGGCTATGGCATACCTCAGAAAAGCTAAGGAAAACAATGTACGTCACGTAGAAATTTTCTTTGACCCACAGGCACACACCAGCCGCGGCGTTGCATTTGAAACATTCATCAACGGCCTGTACCGCGCGACCGTAGATGCACGGGCTATGAATATCGATGCTCGTCTCATTATGTGCTTCCTCCGTGACCTTTCTCGCGAATCTGCTAGAAAGACACTGGAAGAATCTCTGCCATACCGTGATAAGTTTATCGGTGTAGGTCTCGATTCCGATGAACATAACAATCCGCCGATGAAATTCTTCTACCAGTTCGCAGAAGCTACGAAATATGGTCTCAAAACCACCGGCCATGCGGACATTGACCAGAAGGATTCTATTGAACACATTCGTGAACTTCTGGAAGTGATCGGCGTAGATCGTCTCGACCATGGCACCAACATCGTAGAAGACCCGGACCTGGTGGACTTCGTGGTGAAGCACAAAATCGGCCTCACTTCCTGCCCGCTGTCCAACTCTTTCGTTCGCCCAGAAATGAAAGGCCACGAAATCAAAGAACTGCTCGGCAAAGGCGTTAAGATTTCCGTTCACTCCGATGACCCGGCTTATTTCGGCGGCTACATCAGCCTGAACTACTACGAACTGGCTCGTCAGTTTGACCTCACCAAAGAACAGGTGGTACAGCTGGCACGTAACTCTTTTGAAACCAGCTGGATCAGCGAAGAACAGAAAGCCATGTACATCGCTGAATTGGAAGAATACGCAAGAACACATTGATGCACTGATAGCTGGCAGGCTACCTTGGCGATAAAAGGTTATATTCTTTGCTTTCTGTAGAGTCTTATTTCATGGAAATGAAAAAAGATAAGGTTATAAAGGGTTATGAAAGGTTATAGAGGGTTATGTGAACACCGATATTCTCATAACCTTTTTAACCTGTCTCAGCAGATGGATTCTCAGAGAGACGCGTGCGGAAGTAATACTAGCGAAAACCCTCTTCCTCTGGAATGGGGGCAGGGGGGATAGCTCGCACTGGTGTGATTTCTGAAGATTGAAGTTATCCCTAAAAACGTTTCATTCAAGCGGGCAAAGCGGAGCACTTTTATCGCTAGTGCGAGCTATCCCCTGGGACGTTTCGCTACGCTTACGTCCAGTCCCCTTCCAGAGGAAGGGGATAATGAGTGTTGATCATCTTAGGGCAATCATCTTTGGAGAGAACCCTTAGAACCTTCAGTACCCTTAGAACCTTTGTCTCTGGAAAAAGTAGCACCTATTTTCCTAATCCCTAGGGCCTAACCCCTAGCCACCAACACCTAACAACCAACACCTAACAACCAACAACAAAAAAGTAAGGAGCTTCAAATTCATGTCAAATCAAGTTTCCGGTGGAATACTTGAAAGAATATTCCACCTTAAAGAAAATCACACCACCGTAAAAACCGAATGTCTGGCTGGGCTCACCACGTTTGTGTCCATGGCTTACATTCTTTTCGTCAATCCACAGATTTTGGGCGATGCCGGGATGGATGCAGGGGCTGTATTTACTGCCACTGCCTTATCCGCAATCATCGGCTGTCTCTTGATGGGCTTTTTGGCCAATTACCCGATTTCCATTGCACCGGGCCTTGGGGACAATGCGTTCTTTACCTACTCCGTAGTTCTCGCCATGGGAATGCCCTGGCAGCAGGCTATGGCGGGGGTCTTTGTGGCTTCCATCCTGTTTACCATTGTATCTATTTTCCACATCCGTGAAATCATCATCGATGCCATTCCACAGGATTTGAAATATGCTATGGCAGCCGGCATTGGTATCTTTATTTCCTTTGTAGGACTGCAGGGGGGCGGTATCGTCATTGCTGACCCAGCTTCTGTACTCTCCATCGGTTCCTTCAAAGTGCCAACCACTTGGCTCACCATTTTTGGTACCATCGTGACCGCTCTTCTGATGGCTAGAAAAATTCCGGGATCCATTTTCTACGGTATCGTCATCACCGCTGCGGCTGGTTTGGTGACTGGTATCATCGCACCGCCGGATTCTGTCATTTCTATGGCACCGAGCTTGGCACCGACCTTTGGCGTAGGCGTCGTAGAAATGGGTTCTGTCCTGACTGACCCGACCATGTGGGCGGTAGTAGTGATTTTTTTCCTGGTGGCTTTCTTTGATACCGCCGGAACTTTGATTGGCCTGGCACAGCAGGCAGGTTTCATGCACAATGGCAAAATGCCTCGCATCGGCAAAGCCCTCATGGCAGATTCTCTCTCCATGCTGGCTGGCGCTGTCATGGGTACCACACCAACTGCTGCTTACGTAGAAGCATCGGCTGGTATCGCTATGGGCGCTCGCACTGGTCTCACCGCTGTTGTGGTAGCTATTCTTTTCGGTGTCAGCATGATTTTCTCGCCTCTTCTGGCTGTGGTCACTTCCAACGTTACCGCACCAGCTCTGATTGTGGTAGGGGTTCTCATGGCTTCCGCACTGAAAGAAATCCATTGGGATGAATTTGAAATCGCATTGCCGTCCTTCCTGGTTGTGATTGGCATGCCGCTGACCTTTAATATTTCCTACGGCATCGCTTTCGGATTTATTTTCTATCCGCTGGTGATGATTGCCGCAGGACGCAGAAAAGAACTGAATGGCCTGATTTGGCTCATGTTTGTACTGTTCTTGATTCTGCTCTACACTTTGACGATTCTTAAATTCTAAGGAGAATTTCTATGCTTACAAGAGAAATGCTTTCCGAATATATCGATGCTGGCGCTGGCCGTATTAAAGCCGACATGGCTATCCTTGGCGGTACTTTGATTAACGTCAATACCAGCGAATACTATAAAGCAGACGTAGCGATTTACAAAGGGAAAATCGTTGCAGTTGATTCCGATATTTCCGATTATATGGATGAACACACCCAGAAGATTGATGCTACAGGAAAATACCTGGCACCGGGCCTCATCGACTGCCATATCCATGTAGAATGCAGCAAAATGAGCATGACACGCTTCGCACAGGCAGTGGTTCCTTGCGGTACCACCAGCATCGTGAGCGGTCTCGATGAATATATTTCCGTCATTGGAGTGGATGGACTTCAGGCAATTTTCAAAGAAATCGATGCCTCCCCGCTGAAAGTGTTCTGGGCGCTTCCTTACAAGACCCCGTACACCATTCCGAAATCCACCATCGCATACAACGTCACCGCCAAAGACCATGCGAAACACCACCAGGATCCTCGCTGCTACGGCGTATGGGAACTGGTTCGTGAAGCGGTGATCACCAAAGACCCGGATACCTTGGATGCCATCGTAGAAGCACAGAAATACCATCGTCCGATTTTCGGTTGCAGCCCGCTTACCTCTGGCAAAGCACTGAACGAATACCTCATGAGCGGTGTTCGTGTGGACCACGAAAGCTATGACCATACAGAATTTTTGGAAAAAGCTAGAAAAGGGATTCACACCATCATTCGTGAATCGGCGGTAACCAAATTCCTGAAAGAAAATGTCCGCGCCATCACCGAAGGCGCTCCGGGTATGGCTCGTCACACCAGCTTCTGCTCTGACGACGTTCACGCTCGTGGCATCCTGGAACACGGCCACATCGACCATATGGTTCGTCTGGCTATCCAGGCTGGTATTTCTCCTATGGAAGCCATTCAGATGGCTACCATCAATGCCGCTGAAGCTTACGAAATCGATGACCATGTAGGCTCCATCTGCCCAGGCAAAGAAGCAGATATCCTTCTGGTAGACCAGCCAGGCACCTTCCACGTGGAAACCGTTATTTCCAAAGGCATTCTTGTCACCGAAAATGGAGAAAATAAATTCCACTATGAAGTACCGGAAAGAGAAGCATCCCTTATCCAGACCGTGCAACATGAAAAACTGACCGCCGATGATTTCAAATACCACGTGGACCTGAAAGAAGGCACCGCTCTGGTAGAAACCATCAATAGCGTAGGACCATTTATGAGAAAACGTCGTGACGTAGAACTGACCGTCAAAGACGGCGTGGTCCTTCCTAGTGCAGAAAAAGACGTGGCACTCGTTTCCGTCATCGAACGTTTCGGCATTAATGGCAATATGTCCAAAGGCTTCATTTCTGGCTGGAACTTCCAGAAAGGCGCCATTGCCACCACCGCAGCACCGGATGATAACAACCTGGTCGTAGCTGGTGCGAACTACGAAGATATGGCTCTGGCTGCCAATACCCTGATTGAACAGGGCGGCGGCCAAGTGGTTGTCATCGATGGAGAAATCGTCTCCTTCCTGCCACTGCCGATTGCGGGCATTGCGTCTGACCTGGAACCGGAAGCACTGGCTAAGAAAGAAATCGAACTGGAAGAAGGGGCCAAAGCCATCGGCAGCCGCCTGCCAGACCCGATTTTCTACCTGTCCTTCCTGCCTATTACGGCCATTCCAGATTTGGCTATCACCGATGGGGGCAACGTGGACTATACCAAACTGTCCTACTTCGATCCGATTCTGGAATTGAAATAATCCTATAGAGCTTGTATGAGAGAAGTCACTTTTGTGGCTTCTCTTTTTATTTTGGGTGACTGGTAGACTAGTGACTAGTGACTGGAAATAGTTGTCGGTCACCTGAGGACTTTATGCACCTTGAGTAATCTGCAACTTCTAGAAAAACTATCTGTAAGAGCTATAATTTTTTACTTTTCATGTTCCGAAAACAGATCTTATTTCTACTATATAGATGGAGAGGAAAAAAGAAATCTTTCCGGATGACTAAGCAAATGGATGAAAGTACAGGGGACTCAAACCTTAAGGACTGTATTTTCTGAAATAAGCTCAGTCAAAATTTAGGGTTTCTGATTTCCAATCCCAGCAAGGAAGCGGGCCCGCAGACAAGCTGAAATATAAATTACATAAGGGAGCATGGAAGCCTGATACACACCAATTTCTGATGTTCAGCCTGTGACGACCGAGCCTAGAGCTAGTATGTCTTTCGAGGTATATGAAAAGCGCTGCTGCCGATTCACGGGGGTCATCATTATGGAAAATAAGGCGACCATGCTTTTTTGTGATGCTCAAAATACAATGAGGAATTAGAACTTAGAAATGAGGGTAGTGGCACATCATTATTTGATAGCGCCACTCTTTTATGTTTTCCAAAAAGAGGGTCACAAAATAGACCTTTCTTACGATACTAGTATTGGAAGGGAGAAAACACTTCCCGGAAATCAAATCAAAGTTTATCTCAGATCTCTATCCTAGGCCACAGAGAGAAGAAATAGATGGTGAGGAGATGCAGTGATTTCTTCTTTCCCTTTTACAGGGGTTCTGCCCGGGAGGAATTTCTTGGAAAAGTGATATGCCTAATGTGATGGGCAGTAAGTGATAGTCACGAGTCCGCTTGTCATCATAAATTAAAAAAGACAGAAAAGCAAATCTGAAAAGGAAGGAACTCTCATCGCTCTGACGACTAGTTCTGGGCCACCTCTCTAGGAGTAAGGCAGTCCCTTTCGGGGGCCTGCCTGAAAATAGATGTTCTCGACCAGGCGCCTGATTCATTGGATGAGACTACTTCAGAAAAGGAGATGCTTTTCTGTCTTTTTTGCGTGATTACACTTGGGAAACACTGATTTAATCATGGTTTGGAATTATTCTTGAATTTTTATTCAAAGTGAGGAAAGGAAATCCGAGAATAGCGAGCTATTTAAGGATTTTCTTGACGATGCTTTGGATAAAAATTCATATAATTTCAAACTTTTTGATTAAATCAGCGTTTCCCTTGATATTTCATTCTTCTTACCGATATCTTTTGAACCTTTTTCTTCATTGTGATAAAATAGAAATCAAAATACCTATTTACTATAAAGATTGATTGGTTGCATGGCTATGAGCATTACCATAACCTAGTCACCAGTCACGAGTCACTTCACGAATGAGGTGACATGGTATAGTTGATGACGGTATAAGAGAATGGAGGAACGTAAATGGAAGAAAAGAGAGTAGCTTCCAATTTTATTGAAGCAGAAATCAATAAAGATATTGAAAACCACGTATATGCCAATGACAGGGTCTTGACTCGTTTCCCGCCGGAACCGAATGGATACTTGCACATCGGCCATGTGAAGAGTATTTGCCTGAACTTTGGTATCGGCCAGAAGTATCATGGGGAGACCAATGTCCGTTTCGATGATACGAACCCGACCAAGGAAGATGTGGAATATGTAAATTCCATTCTTGACGATGTGAAGTGGCTGGGATTCAAGTGGAAGGAACCGGTGCACTATGCGTCGGATTATTTCCCGCAGCTTTATGAATTTGCTTGCAAGCTGATTCGCATGGGCCTGGCTTATGTGGATGACCAGTCCAGCGAAGAAATCAAAGCTACCCGCGGCGATTTGACCCATCCGGGCACCAATAGTCCTTACAGAAATCGTTCTGTGGAAGAAAATTTGAAGCTCTTCCAGGAAATGAAAGATGGCAAGTATGGTGATGGAGAAAAGGTGCTCCGTGCGAAAATCGACATGGCTTCTCCGAACATGGTTATGAGAGATCCGGTCATTTATCGTGTACTCCATGCGACCCATCACAGAACAGGGGACAAGTGGTGCATTTATCCGTTGTACGATTTTGCCCATCCGCTGTCTGATGCATTGGAAGGTATCACCCATTCCATTTGCACCTTGGAATTTGCGGAAAGACGTCCTCTGTACAACTGGTGCCTCCAGGCTTTTGATGGCAAGGAAAAACCGAGACAGATTGAATTTGCCCGTCTCAATGTGACCACCATGATTACCAGTAAGAGAAAGCTTCGCAAGATGGTAGAAGCGGGCCTTGTTTCTGGTTGGGATGATCCCCGTATGCCAACAGTCAGCGGTATCCGTAGAAGAGGGTACACCCCAGAATCTCTGCGCAAGTTCTGCGAAGAAGTGGGGGTCGCTAAGGCAGATAACCTGGTAGAAATCGCTCAGCTGGAACATTGCATCCGTGAAGATTTGAAGGTAAAAGCACCGCGTATCATGACCGTTATTGATCCAATCAAAGTGGTACTGACCAACTATCCGGAAGGCAAAATCGAAGAAGTAACTATGGAAAATAACCCGGAAGATCCGTCTATGGGCGAACGCAAGGTTCCATTTGGTAGAAATATTTACATCGAAAAAGAAGATTTCATGGAAGTGCCGGTGAAGAAATTCTTCCGTATGACCCCAGGTAAGGAAGTGCGCCTCAAAGGGGCTTACATCGTGAAGTGCAATGACGTGGTGAAGGATGAAGAAGGAAATATCCAGGAAATCCATTGTACCGTTGATTTCGATACCCGGAGCGGTACCCCAGGGGCAGACCGCAAGGTCAAGGGCACACTGCACTGGGTATGCGCTGACACCGCTGTGGATGTGGAAACTCGCCTCTATGATTACCTGATTCCACCGGATGATGTGGACGATGGCATAGATTTCATGGAAAAGGTGAATACCAATTCTCTGGTAGTAATGCACTCCAAAGCAGAACCGGAAATTAAGAAACACCACGTAGGGGACCGTTTCCAGTTCCTTCGTAAAGGATTCTTCATTATCGACCAGGATACCACCGAAGACCATATCGTATGTAACCGCATTGTAGGTCTCCGTGATAGCTGGGCGAAGATGCAAAAGAAAAATTAAAAGGGAGCTGGTGACGCGTGACTGGTGACTGGGGAAAAGATAACTTCCTAGTCACTAGTCTACCAGTCACTAGTCACCCATAAGAGGCAAAGTATGACATATAAATGGATGGCGGCCGCTGCTGTGTCGTTGCTGCTTTTGTGTCCTTTTTCGTCACAGGCGGCGCAGAATACGCTGAATCTGCCGGGCATTGGCAAAATGACGGTGCCCCAGCGTATTACCTTTGAAAAAGGGCAGCAGGAAGCGATTCCTTTCATGGCCGATGGGGGAATCAAGAAGTTCTTTACCCATAAAGGACTCACCGATGGCACCTACTATACCATGACCTATAGCAATCCACCGGATTATACCTATGGCTGGGCCATGTCTCATAAGTTGGGAATTCCTTTCCTGTTTTCTATCGGGGAAATCAAGCACAAAGACGATTCTCCGGAAGAGAAATTGGACCTCTATGCGAACTATTTGAACCAGAAACTCATAGAAGCCGGGGCCACCTTTGAAGGGGACACGCCGCTGGTGAAGAACAAGGACAAGAAACATCCTCGCTGGGAAGGTTCCTTCGTACTGAAAACCAAAGAACAGAACATCACCTATCGAGAAGCCTACCAGGTGATTCTCCAGTGTGATGGCTATTTCACTACCCTTGGGGTGATTCAAACCGATGCAGACCAAAAAGAAGTCACCGCTGCGGTAGAAAAAATGGTACAAAAACGGAAATTGCCCGAAAAGGCCAAACTTCTGGATTTGGCTAAACGGGGTACATCACTGACGGAATACTAAAAGGCAGTGAGAAGTGAGTAGTGAGAAGTTAGAAATGGGGATAGTTGTGCTGCTATGTTTTGAGTAACATGGGGATTCAAATCGCTGGTGCAGCCCCCTCTGCCTTCGGCATCTCCCCCAATGGGTAATGCTGTTAAGTTAAGAATTTGCGTTAGTAGGTATGATTCCGCTAGTAGTAACAAGTTGCTCAAGTTTCTAAGGGTTCTCAGGTTGCTCAGGTTCTCCGAATGTGCCCATAGACGCTAGCGTCATTAGCTCATTCGAGAAACGTGAGAAACCTCAGTATCCTGAGAAACCTGAGCAACCTTTGCATCAGCAGAAATCATTGCATATCTCGCTTAACTTAACAGCATTGCCCCAATGGGGGCGATCTATAAGGTGTAAACTTACTTAGGCGGCGCATAAAATTTATAGAGCACCGCTATATATAAGGTTATTATTGTACAGATTCATGCTTAGTAACAAAGGGATGATTTAACCTGTGTCGGGTTAGAAAGGTTATGTGAAAATGGTATTTCCATAACCTTTTATAACCCTTTTAACCTTGATGATGGCGATGGCAGAAAATATTTTGCAGGAGAAATCAGCAGAATTATAACCTTTATTAAAAGGTGAGGCTTTCAAATGATGTGCATCCTTTCATCATTCCGTAGTGCTTTTTAATTTCCATTTGACAACACCCTAGTAAACCAGTAAGATAGAAGAGTAATCACAATCCAAATTTCATTTGGTATTGATAGGAGGAATTTACAATGGCAAAAGTAGCAATCGTATATTGGTCCGGTTCCGGTAACACTGAAGCTATGGCTCAGGCAGTTGAAGAAGGTGCAAAGGCAGCAGGCGCTGAAACCACCCTTTCTTTCGTTAGCGACACCACCGCCGCTGATGTAGCAGCATTCGACCACATCGTTCTCGGCTGCCCAGCAATGGGTAACGAAGAACTGGAAGAATACGAATTCGAACCATTCTTCGCAGAACTGCTCCCACAGCTGAAAGGCAAAGTAGTTGGCATTTTCGGTTCCTACGCTTGGAACCAGGGCGACTGGATTGAAAACTGGAAACAGCGTTTCGACGACGAAGGCGTTGCTCTCGTAGCTGATCCGGTTAAAGCATACAGCTATCCAGATGACGAAGCTCTCGAAGCTTGCAAAAAACTGGGCGAAACCGTAGCTAAAGCGTAATGTACTATAAAAAAGAGCGTTCATGGGACGCTCTTTTTTTGTAGGTGCTATGTAGATGCTATGAGATTTTTGTCATCGGTAGATGCAAAATAGTGAGGAGTGAGGGATTAGGAGTGAGGAGTGGTGGAAGGGGCGCACAAAATTTGGAAGCGCCCCAATACCCATTTTTATATAGTGGGTGGTTATTGATTCATCACTAGCGTGTTGCCCCTTGGAGAAGGGGCGGCGAAGCCGGGGATAGAGTGGCCCGAAGGGACACAATTAGCAATACCGGATGATGGCTCGTTGTTTTATAAACCTACAAAATGTTTTATACCGCTAGGAGCGTCTATCCCCCTTGTATTCCCTCTTCTCCAAGGGGGGACGTGACTTACCACTTATTCAACAATTATTTTTTTGCGGCGCTTTATAAATTGTGCGCCGCTACCTTCACTCCTCACTCCTAATTCTTCACTCCTCACTATTAAAAAAAGTTTACATGCTAGTGATGGTAGTGGTCACATAGGAGAAAAAGTATGGGAGAAAAAATCGCTATTATATATTATTCTGCTACAGGAAATACGGAAGCCATGGCGGAAGCGGTGGCTGTGGGGGCGAAGAAAGCGGGAGCAGAAGTGCTCCTGGCCCCTGTTTCCGATGTGGACCCTGTAGAAATAGGAAATACCTATCATCATATCATTCTGGGCTGCTCTGCTTGGGGCGTAGAGGTAATCGAAGAAGCCCAGATGCGTCCTTTCTGCGATAAAATCAAACCGTATTTGAAGGGAAAAATCATGGGCATCTTCGGCTCCTGCGGTTGGAGCCGCGGCGCCTGGCTCAATTCCTGGTACAACGAACTCCACTTCGCCGGCGCCCAGTTCCCGGCCCATCCTCTCTTGGCCTATGGCTATCCCGATGAGACAGCGCTTAAAAACTGTGAAGACTTGGGAGAGGCAGTGGCGAAAGCTTAAAAGCAGTTAGAAGTGAGAAGTTAGAAGTGAGAAATGGGGATAGTTGTACGGATATGTTTTGAGTAACATGGGTATTCAAATCGTTGGTGCAGCCCCCTCTGCCTTTGGCATCTCCCCCGATGGGCAATGCTGTTAAGTTAAGGATTTGCGTTAGTAGACATGACTCCGCTAGTGGTGACAGGCTCCAAAGTTGCTAAGGTTTCTCAGGCTGCTCAGGTTCTCCGAATGTGCCGGTAGACGCTAGCGTCATTAGCTCATTCGAGAAACGTGAGAAACCTAAGTAGCCTGAGAAACCTGAGTAACCTTTGCATCAATAAAAATCATCGCCTATTTTGCTTAACTTAATAGCATGGCGCTAGAGTGGACGCCTATAGGGATAGTGACATGTGAGATGCTTTGTAAGTGGGGGCTATCCCCTGGAACGTTTCGCTACGCTTACGTTCTGTCCCCTTCCAGAGGAAGGGGATAATAAATGCTGATAATGCCAGTGTCTCTGGTGAAAATTCCGCTAGGGGGTTAAGATTTCTCCACTTCTGTCCAACATAGTACCGGACTGCCCGGTACAGTCATTACGCACAAATCCCATCGGTCGAAATGACGAGTAGGGCTAGAGGCACATTCGAGGAACCTGAGAACCCTTAGCAACTTGAGAAACCTGTAAGCAGTAGCGAATTTTCACTCACAGTCTCTTATTATTTTATGAACATACAATGAGGTAAATTATGGATTGGAATTCTAAATTTGCAACGGATGTGAAAGAGGTTTCTTTTTCCGGCATCCGTAAGTTTTTTGACTTAGCCAGCACCATGAAAGATGTGGTATCCCTGGGGGTAGGGGAACCGGATTATGCCGCACCGGATAAGGTGATTGATGCTTGTATTGCCAGCCTGAAGCGGAAGGAAACGTCCTACACATCCAACTGGGGCATTCTGGAACTGCGTCAGGAAATCGCGAAATTGTTCAAAAAGAGATACGACCTGGACTATGATCCAAACGATGAAGTGATGGTCACTGTCGGGGTGTCTGAAGCCATCGGTATCATCATGACTACTTTCCTGAACCCCGGTGATGAAGTGCTCATTCCGGACCCGGCGTACTTGGCGTACCCGGCTTGCGTATCCATTGCCCATGGTAAACCGGTGCTGGTTCCAACCTTTGCGGACAATGAATTCAAACTGACCGTAGAGGAATTGGAAAAGAAAGTGACACCGAAGACGAAGGCTCTTCTTATTGGCTATCCAAACAACCCGACCGGTACTGTCATGGATAGACAGTCTTTGGAAGAGATTGCTGCTTTTGCCAAGAAACATGATTTGATTGTCATCGCCGACGAAATTTATTGCGATCTCACCTATGAAGGACAGCACACCTGCTTTGCTTCCTTGCCAGGTATGAGAGAAAGAACCTTGGTGATGAATGGATTCTCCAAATCCTACGCCATGACCGGTATGCGTATCGGCTATATTTGCGCTCCTAGGGAAGCACTGGAAGAAATTTACAAAGTACACCAGTACGAAATTCTCTGTGCGTCCACCACCAGCCAGTACGGGGCTCTGGAAGCGCTCCGCTCCTGCGATGATGATGTGAAAGCCATGTATGATGAATACGCAGCCCGCCGGGAAATGATTTATCAGGGCCTGGTGAACATGGGACTGACCGTATTCAAGCCGAAAGGGGCATTCTATATTTTCCCAGACATCAGCTGCACCGGCATGGATGACGAAGAATTCTGCGATCGCCTGCTGAAAGAAGAAAAAGTCGGCGTCGTACCAGGCACCTGCTTTGGCCCGCAGGGAAAGAACCACGTCCGTATTTCCTACGCTGCCAGCCGTGAAAACATCGCTGAAGCACTGAAACGGATGGGACGATTCGTGGCGAAGTATCGGAAATAAGAGACTCTCGTATTTTTTCATCTGTTACAATTAGCGACATGGTATTGGTTATTAAAGGGTATAAAGGGTTATGAAAGGGTTATGAGATTATGGTTATCCCATACCTTTTTATAACCTTTTTGCTTTGGTAGATTAGATTTGCTGCAATATTATCATGGAGAAATATAACCTGCCCGAAGGGCTACCCTTTACTTTTTTCGCATATACCGCTATGCAACTATGCATCATGCCGCTAGAGTCCAATTTTCCCTTGAAATCGTATATCTTTTTTGCTATCATAAACTATGATTGACATGAAATAAAAATTTTTGCTTTTTAGCCCATAGGAATGGGGTCTTATGACATGACGGTCAAAGGAAATCATCACATTTTCCAGGTCACCAGTCACTAGTCACGAGTAACCATGGATTGGATATTTCATGGTTAGAGTTAGAATGTATTTCCTAATCCCTAGTTACTAATCCCTTATATACAAAGCAAAAACGACTATATACAGTGTGAAAATCAAAAAGAACTTTATTGGTATTTCAAGATGTACAGGAGTGATTCCTTTTGGAAAAATTAGTAATTCGTGGCGGACGTCCTCTTCGCGGTAGCGTCCGTGTATCCAGTGCCAAAAATGCGGTTTTGCCGATTATTGTAGCCACTTTGCTTCCGGAAACACCGGCTTCTATTATTGATGCACCGAATTTGGATGATGTGCATACCATTTGCAGCGTACTGGAATCTTTGGGCGTGAAGGTGACCAAAGAAGACCATGTATTGACTTTTGACGCGTCTGCTGTGGATAAGACAGAGGCTTCTTATGAGCTGATGAGCAAAATGAGAGCTTCTTTCCTTATCATGGGACCGCTTCTTTCCAAAATGGGCCATGCCAAGATCGCTCTCCCTGGGGGCTGCATGATTGGTAGCCGCCCGATTGATTTGCACCTGAAAGCTTTTGAAGCTATGGGAGCGGAAATCAATGTAGGAAATGGTTTCGTCGAAGGTTATGCACCTCATGGACTGAAGGGAACCACCATTTACTTGGATTTCCCGAGCGTAGGGGCTACGGAAAATATCGTCATGGCTGCTGCTATGGCAGAAGGCCGTACGGTCATTGAAAATGCCGCCGAAGAACCGGAAATCGTGGATTTGGTGACTTTCCTGAATTCCATGGGCGCCAATATCAAAGGCGCTGGTACCAATGTGATTCGTATCGAAGGGGTACCGAAGCTGGAAGGTGTTTCCCATACCGTCATTCCGGACCGTATCGAAGCAGGTACATTCATGATTGGTGCGGCTATGGTTGGCGGCGATGTGGTCATTGAAAATGTATTGACCGAACATCTGAAACCTCTCCTGGCCAAGCTCAATGAAGCTGGCGTGAAAGTGACCAAAGACGCAGATAGTGTCCGTGTCATCAGCGATGGACATATCCGCTCCACTGATATCAAAACTTTGCCATATCCGGGCTTCCCGACCGATTTACAGGCCCAGTTCATGGCTCTTATGACTGTCGGCAATGGGGTGAGCCGTATCACAGAAACTGTATTTGAAAACCGCTTCATGCATGTAGGGGAACTGCAGCGCATGGGTGCTTCCATCCAGGTGGAAGGCCGCAGTGCCATCGTACAGGGTGTACCGTTCTTGACCGGTGCGTTTGTACGTGCTACAGACCTTCGTGCCGGGGCCGCTTTGACATTGGCAGGACTGGCTGCCCATGGCGAAACCGAAGTGGGCGAATTGCATCATATCGATCGTGGGTATGACCATCTTGTAGAAAAGCTGCAAGGGTTAGGAGCAGACATTGTCCGGGTCGATAGAGACTAAAAAGATAGCCGATACAGTCCAGAAGCTATCCAGTCAGAACTCCTTGATGGACTGGATTGGTTCCTTTGGGTCCGAAGATATTGGGGTCGATATCGGCACCTCCCATGTGGTGATTTATGTGAAGCACAAAGGGGTGGTCTTTTCCGAATCCTCCGTGATTGCCAAAAATGAAGTGACAAGAGAATACTTCACCTATGGCACGCGGGCAGCAGAAATGGAAGGAAAAGCGCCGAAGCAAATTTCTGTGGTTCATCCCATGAAGCACAGTGCCATCATTGATTACAATGGGGCGGCCTATCTGCTGAATTCCATTGTGAATCAGTCCTATTTGAAAAATATGTTTTTCCACCCTCGGCTCATGATGTGCGTTCCTACGGGAATCAATAGCGTGCAGCGCCGGGCCCTCTTAGAAGCTGCGGTAGCTATGGGGGCTAGAAAAACGGTGCTCATTGACCAGCCCATTGCGGCCGTGATGGGCATGGGACTGGCTGGTGATGAATCGGTGGGCCATATGGTTGTTGACTTCGGCGGTGGTTCCACAAAAATTGCGACCCTGTCTGCCCATGGGGTGGTGGTGAGCCATTTCGCTCTGGAATCGGGCCATGAATTGGACCAGGCCATTATAGGGACCATTCGAGAGAAATATCACGTCAGAATCGGAAAACGAGAAGCAGAATCTCTGAAAATCGCTCTGGGCGCTGCCTGGGATTTGGACTCTTCGCCGCGGGTGGCAGAAACTTGCGGCTTGTCATTGGTTTCCGGCTACCCGGTGAAAATTGCGGTCACTGGAGAAGACATCGCCCACGCCATCAATCCGATTTTGTATAAAATTTTCAAAAGCATCCGCGATGTGATTCAAAGAACCCCACCGGCTCTTTTGGCATCTATCCGTGAACAGGGGATTCACCTCATCGGTGGCGGTGCTCAGCTGCTAGGCCTTGCGGAACTGATCAGTCGCGTCACCGGCATTCCGGCTCACGTGGCGAAACGACCAAACTACGTCAACGCCATTGGCGCCGGCATGTCCCTGGATTATATTAATGAATTTAGAGATTCCTTGCAGGATCTGCACTAATTCACACAAGTGGACTATGAGACTTTTGCCTTGTAGTCCTTTTTGTTATGGAAAGGGATTAGGGATTGGTAGCTAGGCCCTAGGGATTAGGGCTCTGTAGCGGCATTTGTGATAGCGGATACCCTCTTTCGCTGAAAGGGGGGGCAGGGCAATGCTATTAAGTTAAGCGAAATATGCGATGATTTCTACTGATGCAAAG
>SAMEA104315425__coassemble_1007_pt1 | contig 17348 bp, 9 predicted proteins | sample SAMEA104315425__metabat2_low_PE_033 | metagenome-assembled genome bin SAMEA104315425 (sample SAMEA104315425) | gut metagenome | biome: Monkey gut; feature: monkey-associated habitat; material: faeces | place: China | collected 2013
GTATACCGCTAGAGCTGCCCCCTCAGCCTTCGGCAGCTCCCCCGACAGGGGAGCCTAGACAGCGGTGTAAACTTACTTAGCGGCGCATAAAATTTGAAAGCGCCGCAACTTTTATAAAAGCCACTTTTACCTACTATCAATTGCTCACTTTTATACAAGTGTATTATATACCGATTTCTTTACTACGTCACCATCTTACAAAATATCATCTAAAATTGGAATAGGTCGTAGGGGGATGGATAAGAAATTTAGATGGTTGGTGACTGGTGACTAGGGTAAACGGTTAACGGTTAACTGTTTACGGTTAACGGTTAACTGTTTACGGTTAACGGTTTACTGTTTACTGTTAGCTGCTAACGGCTAATTAATACCTGCTTGACTTCCTTTATCAGGAAATACTACAATACATACAGTAACACATAGAAAAAAATCTTTAAAAAAATGGCCATTTCTTTAAACATGTCAAAAGTCATTTAAAAAAAGCGCTGTTTTTTTAAGCATCTTTGTTCTGTTTTGGAAGAAAGGGGCCGTTTTAACATGAAATCATTGACCAAAATTTACTATACAGAATCTAGCGATGAATATGAAACAGCTTATCATACAAGATACGCAGCACCCAATGCAGAACATTTTCCTATTTCCATCCAACAATATCATCGCCCCAAAAATTACCCTGCTTTTTTCTACTACACTAGCGACATGTTGCTAACACTAGAACAATTATATCAATATTATGAAAAATTTCTTTATGTGGTCAACACCGTTCCGCCTGTGGTACTTCATCAATTTGCCCTGCTGAGCATTCTCGACGAAGTCAAATCCACTAATGACATTGAAGGAGTTCATAGCACACGAAAAGAGCTTCGTGATATTTTGAACGGCACAGCGACTCATACCGAAAGATTTCATAGTATTGTAAACAAATACAAAGGTCTCTTGGAAAACAACGACATCGTCTTTGAAAACTGCCAAGATATCCGAAACTTCTATGATGAATTTGCGCATGAAGAAATAGCTTATGAAAATCCCTCTAATCGTTTAGATGGACAAATATTCAGAAAAGAACCTGTCGAAATTGATTCTCCAACGGGAAAGGTACTACACCAAGGTGTATATCCTGAATCCAAAATAAAAGAGGCCATGCAACATACTCTTGATATCCTGCACTCTTCTACACTTCCATTTTGGGTAAGATTAGGTCTATTTCACTATCTATTTGCCTATATCCATCCATTCTACGACGGAAATGGACGAACAGATCGATTTATTACCTCCTATTTTATGCAAAAAGAATTTCATCCGCTGATTGCACTTAGATTATCTGTGTATATCAAAAAAAATCGTGCTATGTATTATAAACTTTTTGAGGAAGCTGACAGTGAAATCAATAGAGGAGACTTAACTCCCTTCATTACAGGATTTTTGCATATCATAGTAGGAACAATTCAGGATACTATCGGTCTTCTTTCTCGAAAAAATGAACAACTAGAGCGTGCAGAAAAGCAAATTACTACATTGTGTCCTCATGATGAAATTTTACAAGATATGTATTATATCCTTTTACAAGCCGCACTGTTTTATGGGCAAGGAATTAGTATTACAGAAATCACTAAAATAACAGGAAAAGCTAGACCTACTATACAAAAACGTCTAAATACGATTCCGCAAGAACACTTGATTATAACTAAAACCAAGAAAACAATTTTTTATAAACTCAATCTGTTGCTTTTCAAAGAAACGTCAATCAAATCATAAAACATTAAAGTGTCGTATAGTACGTCGTACAAGACGTCTATCCGACACTTTTTATATGGGATTCCATAATGAAATATAATGAAAAAGAGTCTATCTTATCGATAGACTCTTTACTCTGTGGCGGAGAGAGGGGGATTCGAACCCCCGTGACGGTATTCGCCGTCAACATGATTTCCAATCATGCACCTTCAACCGCTCGGACACCTCTCCACAGTTGTTCCCTAACCGATTGGTTAGCGACTTATTTGTTTGGGTCAGTGGTTAACTGACTTATGTAGTATACCAGTCAGACCTATATCTGTCAAGCACTTTTTTGAAAAGTTTTTTTGAATGGGGAATGAGTGGCTAAGGATTAAGGATTTTTGGAAAAGGTTGCTCAGGTCGCTCACGGTTCTCAGGTTGCTCAGGTTTGTCGAATGTGCATATAGACGCTGGCGATATCATCGCTAATAATCCCCTTCCTTTGGAAGGGGACAGAACGTGAGCGTTAGCGATACGTTCCAGGGGATAGCTCACTCTGGCGGAATGAAATACCTTTGCCTCTGTCCGTTTAGGCGTCCTCTCTAGCGTCTATGAAAAATAACACTTTTTTCGCTTTGTTAGTTAAATCGTTACGGTATGGTTCAGCTATCTCCGTTTCCGCTAGTGCTGTAAGATTTCTCCACTTCTATCTAACATAGTACCGGACTACTCTGCTGTGTCATCAAGCACGAATCCCATCGGTCGAAATGACGTCTACGGTTAGTGGCACATTCGGAGAACCTGAGCAACCTGAGAACCTTGAGTAACCTGAGCAACCTTTCACTGACCGCTAGGAGCAGGTATCACCAGGTTCGCTTGATATGTTCATAGCGAAATATACCGCCATTGCTGCCCCCTCAGCCTTCGGCAGCTCCCCCGACAGGGGAGCCAAGGCGCTAGTGATGATTTCGCTAGAGTGGACGCCTAAGCAGGTAGAGACAAATAGTATTCATATCGCTAGTGCGAGCTATCCCCCCTGCCCCCCTTTCAGCGAAAAAAGGGGGGGTACGGCTAATGCTTCTACCGCTAAGGTCACATATTTCCTAGTCCCTAATCCCTAGCTACTAATCCCCAGTCACCCAAAAGATTATATCTCAGCAAATATCTTCCTCAATTCTTCTCTATCGCCGGTGACGCCCAGGGCTACTACCAGAAAGAGCCGGGCTTTCCAGGCGGAAAGGCGATCGCCTAGAATGAGGCCGCTGTCTTTCATGGAGAGGGCGCTGCCTTCGTAGCTGTATTCTTCCATCACGTGGCCGGTGGGAACGCGGGTGGTGAGGACCATGAGAAGGCCCGATTTTCCTAGTTTCATCATTTCTTTCCGGCAAAGGGGCGGTACGTTGCCGCAGCCAAGGGCATCCACGACCAAGGCTTTGATGGGTGCTTTTCCTGCCGCTTCGATGAGTTTTCCATCCATGCCGGACCAGCAGGTCACCATCCATACGTCCGGTTCGATATGGTCTGGGTGGAGGCGAATGTGTCCCATCGGTTTGCGACCGTAGATGATACGATGGCTATAGACGGTGCCTAAGGGGCCGTAGTGAAGGTCTCGGAAGGTATCCGGGTTGGTGGTATGAAATTTCGTCACGTCCCACGCCGCATAGATACGGTCCTGGAGGCATACCAGGACACCCATGCCTTTGGACATGTCATCGGCGGCTACACGGACAGCGGAGAGAATATTTTCTGGTCCATCGGCAGAGAGGTCTGCGGCGCCTCGCATGGCACCGGTCACACAAACTGGTTTATCGGTTTTCAAGGTGAGATCCAGGAAAAAGGCGGTTTCTTCCAGTGTATCTGTCCCGTGGGTCACTACGAAACCGTCCGCTTTGTTTTCTGCTGCCAGCTGGTCAATCAGCTGGGAAAGGTGCCACATGCGGTTCACATCCATCCAACCGCTGGGCACGTTGGAAAATTCTACCACTTCTACGTCAGTCCACTGAGACAAGCCGGGAACGGCAGCAGCTAAATCTTCTCCAGAAACAGCCGGTACCAATCCGCCGGTTTTCGGGTCCGGCTTCATGGCAATGGTTCCGCCGGTGGTAATGACAATGATATGTTTTTTCATGTTTTTCCTCTTTTCGTCGGTAAATATTTGGAGTTACTAAGCCTGATTCCCTTAGCAATTACAAGTTACTCAAGTTTCTCAGGTTGCTAAGGTTTCTCGAATGTGATCATAAGCGCTATCTTCAACAGCTCTGATGAAAAAAAGTCCCCTTCCTTAGGAAGGGGCAACCGATAGGAGCAGGTATCACCGGGTATGCTTGGTATGTTCATGAGGAAATATGCGGTGATTCCTTTTGCGTCAAAGGTTCTAAGGGTTCTGAAGGTACAAAGGGTTCTCAGGGTTCTCGAACGTGCTAATAGACAGTAGCAAGATACTTCGCCTTGTTAGCTAAGCCGTTACGGCATGATTCAGCTATCCCCTTTTCGCTAGTGCTGTAAGATTTCTCCACTTCTGTCCAACATAGTACCGGACTACCCTGCTGTGTCATCAAGCACAAATCCCATCGGTCGAAATGACGAATACGGATTGCTGCATAATCGAGAAACCTTTCAATAACCGCTAGGAGCGGACATCACCGAGTGCGCTTGCGGTGTTCATGGAGAAATATACCGCTAGAGGTGCCCCCTCAGCCTTCGGCAGCTCCCCCGACAGGGGAGCCAAGACGCTAGTGCTGATTTCGCTAGAGAGGACGCCTAAACAAGCAGAGTCAAATAGTTTTCATACCGCTAGTGCGAGCTATCCCCCCTGCCCCCCTTTCAGCGAAAGGGGGTTACGGCTAATGCCTCTACCGCTAAGGTCACATATTTCCTAATCCCTAATCCCTAGCTACTAATCCCCAGTCCCTAATCACCAGTCACCAAGTAATCAGATTGCTTCCATCAACACCTGGTAGGCCACTTCCACTTCGGGGAGGCTGGTTTTGGCGGATTCTACGTCGCCGGCGCGGAGGGCTTCTACGACCGGAAAGAGTGCCTCGAAGAGCCGTGTGAAACTTAAATTTCCTGCAGTGCCTTTCAAGGCGTGGGCCAATTGAAAGGCTCCGGCTGCATCATTGTTGTCCATGGCTTTGACGAGGTCTTCGTAGCGATGGCTTTCTTTGAAATGAGCCAATAGGTCTTCATAGAGTGCTTTGTCGCCGCCAAGGCGTTCCAAAGCTTCATTGACGTCTACTCCTGCCTGAAATAATTTGTAACGATTCATCTACGCTTACTCCTTACCTTTCTTATCCTGTTCTGAAAATACATGTTGCAAAGTGCTATACAAATCATTCACATCCACCGGTTTGGCGATGTGACCATTCATGCCAGATGCCCGGACAGCGGCTATATCTTCGGCAAATACATTGGCTGTCATCGCATAAATCGGAATGGACTTGCCATCCGGTTTTTTACTCTTACGAATCCGCATAGCCGCTTCGAGGCCGTTCATTTCCGGCATATTCACATCCATCAGGATGCAGTCGAAATAATGGTCCGGTTCGCTTTCAAAGAGTTTCACCGCTTCTTTCCCATTTTCAGCGCAATGGGTTTCGATGCCTACCAGAGAGAGCATCTTCACGGCCACTTCCATATTGAGTGCCACGTCTTCTGCAATGAGGACGCGCTTGCCGGTGAAATCATATTTATCGAACGCATGGCGCGGGTCTTCCGCATGGCCCAGGGCCATATTGATGATGGACACCAGGCTGGACTGGAAGAATGGTTTTGTCATGAAATAATCTGCTCCGGCTGCTACGCCATCGGATTCCACTTCATCCAGGTCGTAAGCCGATACGATGACCACCACAGAATCTTTGCCAAAGATCTGGCGAATCTGACGGGTGGTTTCGATACCATCGATATGCTGCATCTGCCAATCGATGAAGCACAGTTTATAGGGATCGCCCTGATCTTCCGCTTCGCCCAAGGCTTCCAGAGCAGCTTCGCCGCTATTGACATAGTCCGCACGGACGCCCAATTTCTTCAAAAGGGTGCTGCAGTACTGGCATGCATCTATATCATCATCCACCACAAGGACTCGAAGGTTCTTGTAATCCTCATGGATGATCGGCTGTTCCTGGGCAATTTCCAGTGGCAAATCCACGGTGAAGTGGGTGCCCTGGTTGACATGGCTTTCTACGGAAATTTCACCATGCATGAGCTGGGTCAGATTTTTCGTGATAGCCATGCCCAGACCGCTGCCGCCGTATTTCCTTGTAACAGAAGAATCCTGCTGTTCAAACGGCGAGAACAGACGGTGCAGCATTTCCTTTGTCATACCGATACCGGTGTCGCTCACTTCAAAGCGCATGGTTACCCGGTCTTTTGTATGATTGAGCTGGCTAATTTTGAAATTGATATGTCCCCCTGGGGGCGTGAACTTGATGGAATTGCTAATCAGGTTCATGACAATCTGACTGATACGCAATTCATCGCCGATGAGCATTTCTTCAGTGACGCTGTACATATTGAGGTTGAAATCCACCCCTTTATGCTTGCTCTGCTGGTAGAACACCGTCACCAGTTCGCTCAGCATCCGTTTGAAATTGAAAGGCTCTTTGTTGATTTTCATCTTGCCCCGTTCGATGGCGGACATGCAAAGGATATCATTGATGAGATTCAAAAGCAAATGGGAACTGATTTCGATTTTGTTCAAATATTCCCGAATCTTCACGGGATTTTCCACTTCCAGCTTGCCCACAGTGACCAGGCCGATGATGACGTTCATCGGGGTACGGATATCATGGGACATATTGGCCAGAAATTCACTTTTTGCCTTATTGGCCTTTTCAGCATTTTCGCTGGCTTCTTCGGCTTTCTTCATAGAGGCCAGAAGCAGTTCCTTGCTCTTTTTCATCTTCTTGATGTACAAGGAGAATACGGCCAGCTGAAATACCAGAAGCAGTCCGGCGCAAGTCAGAAGAAATCCTACGTTCTGCTTAGCAAACTGGGCGAATGTGGTCTTTTTGTCATTATTGAGCTGTGCCAGGCGGGCATTGATGACATCCTTGCTGGCAATGGAATTACAGCCTTTGTTCAAAATGGTGAGCAGCATGCTGTCACCGCTTCTGACAGACAAGCTGACCGGCGAACGATAGCCAGTGCTGACCACCGACAGGTCTTCCAATAAGCTATTGGTATTTTTCATTGCATAATAGTAATTGGAATCCATAAGGGTGCAATCGGCCCGATCATCTTTGACCGCTTCCAGGCACTCTTCCAAGCTGTTGCATTTTACAATGATGGCTTTGGGATAATGGTCTTTCACGAAGATTTCATAGAAATTATAATCCCCATTGACGGCGATACGCCCTACTGCCCGGCCATCGTAGCCATCCTTAAAGAGCATCAGCATGGCACTGTCAGCCAAAGGTTCCGACAACATCCGATGTTCCTTTTCCGCCAGCCAGTAACCGCTCAAGGTCGGAAACATAATGTCAATATCGCCCTTTTCCAAAGCCTGACTCATCTCTTGCCGGCTTTCATAGGATACAGGCTTCAGATTCACATGATAGGAGTCCTTCATGTGTTTGATATATTCCGAGAGAACCCCTTCCAGATTCCCCTGGTTATCACTGCCGCAGTACGGATACATATTATCCAGGTACCCGATGGTGATAGTAGGATGGGCCTTCAACCATTCCTGTTCCTGTGGAAATAAATAGGTGCTGGCTACAGAGTTCTGGGTATAGTATTCCAAATACACCCGTTCATTGTAGTACCAGTCGGAACGATGAATCTGCATCATCGCCTCATTCATATCCTTCAACAGGTCCGGGCGGCTTTTATTGATACCGAAATAAAACGGCGTATTTCCAATGCGGGCCACCACCACCCAGTTATTGGCGCTGCTGCTGGTGATATTGGGCGATACGGTGGCATCGATGAGACCTTCGGCCATAGCCATACGGCGCTGCTCGCTGCTGTAGTATTCCACCACTTCGCAGGAAAGGCCCTGATTCTTCAGCCAATCCTTCAGCATCTGGGTCTGCACGCTGCCATGGGCCACACCGATACGCATGCCGTTCAAACTGGACAGGTCATTCACATCGATGGCATCATTGTCTTTGTTGATGAAAAGGTAGAAATATTCTCGCCCCTGCTCTTCTGTGGCAAAGCTGATATGTTCCGCTCTTTCCGGTGTGTAAGACAAATCGCCCATCACATCGATTTCGCCCTTTTCCAGCTTGTCTAGCAGATCCGAAAATTCCCCATAAACATATTCGTACTGCCAGCCAGCGTAATAGGCCACTTTTTGTAAATATTCGTACCCATAGCCCGACTTGGCTTCATCGTCACGGCCCTTCTGGTATCCGTCAAAAATCAGATATCCTACCTTGACGGTCTTCAGATTCTGCGGCGTCTCCGCCTGCGCCACGGGAGTAGCCACGAAGCAAAGCAGGGCAAAAATCCATATTATCATCTGTCTTATCATTCGTGGCACCTCTTTCAAATGCAATGAGGAATGGTGGTGGCGGCGCATAAAATTTAGAAGCGCCGCATTTTTTATATAGATTTCTTAAGGTTCTGAGGGTTCTAAGGGTTTTAAGGTTCGTCGAACCTGCTGATAAACGCTAGCGGAAGCATCGATTTATCTCCCCCTTTGGGGGAGAACACAAGAGGGGGCACCGCTTGCGGGCTTCATTCTTATGTTGGATAATCCATAACGGTTTCAGACTGCTTTCCGTCAGGAACGGGTATCACCGGGTTCGCTTGCGGTGTTCATAGCGAAGTATGCCGCTACTTACTCCCCCTCTTTTATTCTCCCCCGGCGGGGGCGATAAAGCATTACCGCTAGCGGAAGCATCGATTTATCTCCCCCTTTGGGGGAGAATACAAGAGGGGGCACCGCTTGCGAGTTACTTCACCTTGTTAGCTCAGCCGTTACGGTATGATTCAGCTATTTCCTTTTCCGCTAGTGCTTTGAGATTTCTCCACTTCTGTCTAACATAGTACCAAACTACTCTGCTGTGTCATCAAGCACAAATCCCATCGGTCGAAATGACGTCTACGGTTAGCGGCACATTCGGAGAACCCTGAGAACCTTCAGAACCCTTTCAGGAGCGGATATCACCGAGTTCGCTTGCGGTGTTCATAGAGAAGTATACCGCCACTGCCTCCCCCTCAGCCTTCGGCAGCTCCCCCGGCAGGGGAGCCGAGACGCTTGTGCTTCTTTCGGTAGTAGCACTTTCGAAGAACCTGAGCCACCTGAGAACCTTGAGCAACCTAAGCCACCTTTCAATAATCCCTAGTCAACAGCTACTCTTCCAATCCGGTATCATTCCACACGCAATAGTGGCCCTGGTTTTCTTTTTTGGCTTTGCACATGGCTTTATCGGCACATTCGATGAGGTGGGCGTTCGGGGTGGTGTCTTCGCCGCAGAGGACGATGCCGGCGGAGGCGGAGGGTTTCACGCCGTCCTGGATTTTCACCTGGCTATAGGCCACGCAAATTTCTTCTACTTTGGCGGTGACGATGGCTTCGTTTCTCATCCGTTTGAAGATCACAATAAATTCATCGGCCCCATAGCGGCACTTGATGTCCGTATTTCTAGTGGCCCGTTCCAGCACTTTAGCAAAGCTCTTGATATACTTATCGCCCACTTCATAGCCGTAGGTTTCGTTAATTTCTTTCAGATGGTCCAGGGAGAAGAGGCCGATAGAGAGCGGGTATTCGTCGGGGTTGATATTGGCGATGGCCAGCTGCAGGCCCCGATGGTTATAGAGTTTGGTCAACGTATCGCTGCAGATTTCTCCTTGCAGGATCCGTTCTCGTTCGTTAAATTCCACCACGTCCATCATAGAGTTCACCCGGCGCTGCAGGTCGAAGGCGGGATAGCTCTTGCACATGAATTCATCACATTCCCGGGCCTGCATGGTAAATTCCGTATCTTCGCCGCCCTTGAGGGAAGCAATGATGGGAATTCTCCAATTTCTCGGCACTTGACGGATATGGTACAGCACCCGATTGATGGAATCGGTATCCATGGTCATGCTGAGCACCACCAGTGCTACCGGGTGTTCATTATCATCGATGTACTTGATGGCGTCCGACGCATTGTCCGCATAGAGGAATTCGTAGCGGCCTTTCATGGAGGTAGAAATCTTATTGGCAAATTCCTTATTTTCATCCACCAGCAGCAGGTACCGTTTCCCGATAGCTGCCCGGAGGCGGTCGATGGCTCTCGGTTTGGCCATACGCTGGGAGGCCAGGAGTTTATCGAAATCATCCACCGACATCGGTTTAGCAAAGAAATAGCCCTGTACGTAATCACAGCCTACCGCGCGGAGGCGGCGAATCTGTTCTCTGGTTTCTACCCCTTCGGCAATGATATGCATATCCAGTCGATGGGCCATGCTGACGATATCGTTCAGGATGCTCACGTCGAACGGTTTCGCTGTTTCATTGCTGATAAAGGTAAGGTCCAATTTCAAGGTGTCCAGGGAAATATGGCTCAGCATATTCAAAGAAGAGTAACCGCTGCCGAAGTCATCCATTTCCACCACAAAGCCATGGGCACGAAGTTCTTTGATGGTCTGGCTCAGCTGCCCCGGGTTTTCTGCGTAAGCACTTTCTGTGATTTCTAGGTGCAAGGACTTCGGCTCTAAGTCATATTTCTCCATCAAAGCCAGGAGCACTTCCAGGATATTCATCTGGTACACGTCCACTCTGGAAATATTGACAGACACCCGCATATTGTTGTAGCCCAAATCAATCCAGCGGCGCAGGTGCTTACAAGCCTGTTCCCATACGTAGCGGTCCAGGCGGCCGATGAATCCATTCTTTTCAAAGACAGGAATGAAATCCGCCGGAGATACCACGCCCCACAGGAGATGTTTCCAACGCACCAGCGCTTCGGCGCCAATGAGACATTCATCTTCCAAGCTGTACTGGGGCTGGTAGTAAACAATAAATTCCCCATTGTGCAGGGACTCTTCTGCCACATCGGTGATTTGCTTTTCCTTCACCAGCTTGTCACGCAGGGAATCATCGTACACCGCATAGTAAGAATCATAAAGCCCGGTGATGCTGCTCACTGCCATCAGTACCCGGTCGCACATCTTGTCCACCGGCAAATTTGGGTCCTCGATTTCATAAATGCCCCACTTGATGGAAACTCCATTCATATTGTCATGGTAATATTTATGCATGGCTTCGATTCTCTGGGTTCTAGTTTCCATGTCCTCTTCCCGGGGTTTGATATAGAGGAAACGGTCGGCCCCATAACGGCCGCACAGCCCTTCTTCGGTCACATTGAGGCGGATGGTGGCTGCAATCTGACGGAGCAAATTATCGCAAGCCTTGACGCCGAGAGAATCATTCAAGAGCTTGAAATTTTCGATATTGATACTGTACATGGTGTATTTTTCATCCGGATGGTCGCGAAGAAGTTCACTTACTTTCTGGAAGAAAAATTCACGGCTATAAAGCCCGGTCAGACGGTCATACCGGTACTGGTTAATCACCGCTGCATGTTCACGGAGCTGAATCAGATTGTCGATACGCTGCAGCAATACCTGCGGGATGTATGGTTTCATGACAAAGTCAGTGGCCCCATTGGAAAGAGCCTTCAATTCATCACTGCGGCTGTCCCCTAAGGTGGTGACAATAACCGGAATGATGGCATATTCCTTGATGGCATGCATCTGCTGCAGGAATTCAAACCCATTCATGACCGGCATCATCACATCCAAAAGGATCAAGGAAATGCTATCATATTCCTTTGCCAAAAACTGAAGCGCTTCCAGCCCATTGTAAGCCTCCACCACTTCATAAGTATCGCCTAAAATTTTCGTTAACACCGCGCGATCGATGTAATCGTCTTCTACGATTAAGATACGTTTCTTTACCATGGTCTACACTCCTATACTACAGGTACCCCCCGCAAAATTTTGTAACTATTCATTTAATATTATAGTTCTTTCCTTATAAATATACAATGAATTTATTATTTTTTTCGTGACCGGGGATTAGGGATTGGGAATTGTGGGAAACGATGTTACGTTACGTGAAACATAGGATGATTTCTTTGGAGACAAAGGTTCTGAAGGTGCTAAGGGTTCTAAGGGTTCTCGAATGTGCCAATAAACGCTAGCGGTATCATCCATAAATAATCCCCTTCCTTTGGAAGGGGATAGGACTTAAGCGCAGCGAAAAGTCCAGGGGATAGCTCGCTCTAGCGATATAAAACCTTTTTCCTCTACTCGCTTAGGCGTCCTCTCCAGCGGCTGGAGCAACAACTCTTCTTCGTCGTCCTATCCCCCCTGCCCCCTTCCTGAGGAAGGGGGTAAATAGCAATGATACCGCTTACACCATTTCTCACAAATCCCATCGGTCGAAATGACGAATACGGCCAGCAACATCATTCCACAAAATAAGTATGTGAAATAAGCGGTAAGCTGCGTCCCCCCTTGGAGAAGGGAGGAATAAAAGGGGGATAGACGCTCCAAGCGGAATACATCATTTTGTTCGATAACCAAACAAAGAACAAGGATCCGCTAGTGCTGATTGTGGCCCCTCGGGCCACTCTATCCCCGGCTTCGCCGCCCCTTCTCCAAGGGGCAACACGGTAGACACCAAGGATACCTCTTACGTCATTTCGCACAAATCCCACTCCCTATGATATTTACGGATACCGTCACATCCGACGAACCTTCAGAACCCTGAGAACCTTTAGAACCTTTTCCTCAAAACCGCTAGGAGCGGGCATTACCAAGTACGCTTGCTATGTTCATAGCAAAGTATCCCGCTACTGCCTCCCATCTTCGCTACGCTCGAAATGGCGTCTCACTACATCCCTGAGTCGCTTTGCTCCTAGCGACGTAGTTCGCTTGCACACCTCTTTAATTCTCCCCCGGCGGGGGCGATAAGGCACTACGGCTAGCGGCACATTCGGAGAATCTGAGCAACCTGAGAACCTTGAGAAACCTGAGCACCCTTTCAGAATCAATGCGAGTGCCTCTCCCCTAAAATCATAAAAAATGCGGCGCTTTATGAATTGTGCGCCGCCACCACCACTCCTCACTCCTCATTCCTCACTCCTCACTGCTTTTACAACCATGGAAAAAAGGACCGCTTTCGCAGTCCTTTTTCCCAAAGATCGTGTTGTCAGCCCAATAGAGCTGTATATGGTTACTGTTTCTTCTTTCCGCCCAGATAGGCCGCCATGACATCCGGGTTGGCTGCCACTTCCTGTGCAGGGCCTTCCATAACGATTTTGCCTGTTTCCATAACGTAGGCATAGTCGGCGGTCTGGAGGGCTTTACGCGCATTCTGTTCAACCAGAAGAACAGTAGTCCCCATTTTATTGATATCTTTGACGACGTCAAAGATCTGCTGGACAACCAGGGGAGCCAGGCCCATGGACGGTTCGTCCAGGAGCATCACTTCTGGTCTGGCCATCATGGCGCGGCCAATTGCCAGCATCTGCTGTTCGCCGCCGGAAAGGGTGCCGGCGAACTGGCTCTGTCTTTCGAAGAGCCGTGGGAATCTTTCAAATACTTTGGTCAGGTCTTCGCTGATTCCCTGGGCGTCTTTTCTCTGGTAAGCGCCCAGTTCCAGGTTTTCTCTAACGGTCATGCCCTGAAGAATCTGACGACCTTCTGGTACCAGTACGACGCCGTGGTTCACGATGTCGTAGGTTTTCTTTCCTACCAGGGATTCGCCTTTGAAGAGGATGTCCCCAGCGATAGGTTTCATAACGCCCATGATGGTTTTCATAGTGGTGGATTTCCCAGCCCCATTGGCACCAATCAGGGTGACAATTTTTCCTTCCGGTACGGCAAGGTTGATGCCTTTCAGTGCTTTGATGTTGCCGTAGGCGGCTTCGATATTTTTCAGTTCAAGTAACATCAGGCTTCCTCCTTACCTAAGTAGGCTTCGATAACCTGTGGGTTATTCTGTACTTCTTCCGGTACGCCTTCGGCCAGTTTCTTACCGAAGTTGACTACCATGACGCGGTCGCAGAGGCTCATAACCAGCTGCATATCGTGTTCGATGAGGATGATGGTGATGCCGAATTTTTCACGGATACCGCGAATCAGTTCGGTCAGTGCTGCGGTTTCGGAGTCGTTCATGCCGGCAGCCGGTTCATCCAAAAGGATCAGGTCTGGCTGGGTGGCCATGGCGCGGGCAATTTCCAGTTTTCTCTGTTTGCCGTAAGGCAGTTCTGTTGCCAGACGGTTGGCATCGTTTTCCAGGCCCACGAATTTCAGAAGTTCCATGGCTTCTTCTCTCGCTTCTGCTTCTTCTTTTTTCTGGGCAGAGGTGTGAAGTACGCTAGCCAGGAATCCCGATTTCAGACGGTCGTGATGACCTACCAGGATGTTTTCCAGTACGGTCATGCCAGTGAAGAGGCGGATGTTCTGGAATGTACGGGAAATACCCATATTGATGATTTCGTAAGGTTTCTTTCCTTCGATGGATGTGCCATTCAGAAGAATATCCCCTTCGGTCACCTGGTATACGCCGGTGATCAGGTTGAAGATGGTGGTTTTACCAGCGCCGTTCGGTCCGATGACGCCGAAAATTTCGCCTTTATCTACGTGGAAGGACATATTGGAAACAGCGGTGAGGCCACCGAACTGTTTCACTACATTTTTCATTTCCAGAAGCATTAGTTTTTACCTCCTTCTACGGCTTTGGCTTTTTTTCCAAATTTCTTGGAAATCCATTTCATCGCATCATAGGAGAGGATGCCATCTGGACGGAAGGCCATGAGGGCTACCAGCATGACACCGTAGATGATATCTCTGTATTCTGCCAGGGAACGCAGGGATTCTGGCACGATGGTCAGAATGGTAGCGCCCAGGACGGAACCCCAGAGGACGTTGCTGCCGCCGAATACGGTATAAAGCAGGATATCTACTACTTTATGCCAGGAGAAATCGGTTGGGCTGATGAAGAAGGTAGCATGGGCATAGAGGGCACCTGCTACGCCAGCAAAGAAGGCAGAGAACAGGAATGCCATCATTTTGTAATGAACCACGTTGATACCGGTCAGGGAAGCCGCATATTCATCGGCTTTGACAGCAGCCATAGCACGGCCGATGCGGGAGTGTTCCAGACGATACCAGAAGGTAACGATCAGGGCTACCAGTACCAAGAGAACCAGGCACATCAGCAGCTGGCCGCCGGTCTGGGAATCTATTTCCAGTGCATCCAGGAGGCCCATGTCGCTGGCGTAGTCAGAAAGTACGCTGGCCATGGAAGGAATACCGGAGTAGCCCAGTGCGCCGTGGGTGATGTCCAGGTTCAGGGCAATAACGCGGACCACTTCGCCAAACCCTAAGGTAGCGATGGCCAGGTACAGCCCGCGGAGACGAATGGTCGGAAGACCAATGATTAATGCAACAATGGTAGCAGAAATGCCGCCAAGAAGAATACCAATCGGCATCGGAACGCCGTGTTCTGCGGTCAGAATCGCAGAGGTGTAAGCGCCAAAACTCATGAGGCCCGCATTGCCCAGGGAGAGAATCCCAGTGCAGAGGGTCATATAAATGGTCATGGCCAGAATGATGTTAATGCACACAAAGGTCAGGACCTGCAGGAAATAACCGTTCAATAAATCTTCCATTACGGTCTGCCTCCTTTCCCAGCCTTGGAGAACAAGCCTTCAGGACGAATAAACAGAATCAGAATGATGATACCGAATGCAACAGCATCGCGGTAAGAGGATGTACCATAAGCGACGGAGAATACTTCCGCAATGCCCAGAATGAAGCCACCGGCCATAGCGCCTTCTACGTTGCCCAAGCCGCCCATGATGAGAACCGCCAAACCTTTCAGGCCCATAGCGGTACCCATGGTTGGTTCGATAGCATTGAAGGACAGACCAATCAGTACGCCAGCAGCAGCACCCAAAGCGGAAGCCAGCATAACGGTGAAGGTAATGATGCGGCCTGTATTGATGCCCAGGAGGCCTGCGGTTTCTGCATTTTCAGAAGTAGCGCGGACGGCTTTACCAATCTTTGTCTTGTTCAGCATCAGGGTGAGCAGTACCATCAGTACCACAGCGGTACCCAAGCTGATGATCTGAATGCCAGAAATTTTGAAGGCTCCGAAATCCATCAGTTCTGTGCCGAAGGAAGTCGGGAAGGAACGGGTCTGTGGACCCCAAATCATAAGGGCTACACTTTCCAGGAAAGTGGATACGCCGATGGTAGAAATCAGTGGAGCCAGGTGGGTGACTTTACGACGACGGAGCGGACGCAGTGCGAAGAATTCCAGTCCATACCCCAGAACGGCGCCACCAATCATAGCACCAATCAAAGCTGGGAAAATACCCAATCCCGCTTCCGTTACCAGAAGCAGCCCGATGTAAGCGCCGACCATAAAGATGCCGCCGTGTGCCATGTTGACGATATTGAGTACGCCGAATACCAGCGTATAGCCGATGGCAATGACCGCATAGGCGCTTCCCAGCGTTAAACCGTTGACAAGCTGTTGAAAAAACACGATCTTCAATCTCCTTTCAAAAATGAGAAAAGTATACTAGTGAGGAGTGCTGAATGAGAAGTGCGGAGTGTCGGAGGGATGCACAATTCATATAGCATCCCCTGCCCTCTTTTATAATAAAAAGGGGTATTGGGGCGCTTCCAAATTTTGTGCGCCCCTTCCAACACTCCTAACTCCTCACTCCTCATTCCTAACTCAAAAGGCTTCCAGCCTTTTGACAAGAACGAGTAAACAAAAATGCCCCTGCTGCAATCTGGCGTCATTGCAGCAGGGGCGAAATGGTTCGCGGTACCACCCTGTATTTATCACTCAAAGAGCACTTTCTACGTAAGGAAATACCATATAAAAACGCCCCTATTTCCGTTTAGGAAATAGGGGCGACATGCGCGGTACCACCCTACATTATACTCAGGCTCATATCCGTAACGTGGAGAAACGCCTTTATTTACAAAAATAGTGACTGGTAGACTGGTGACCAGGGACTAGGATTGAGAATAAAAATTCCCAGTCACGAGTCACCAGTCTACCAGTCACCCCACCATTTATCTCTACCTATGCACCAGCGGTGCCATAGATATATTTCGTTCGATAAAGGAGCTCACAGGTGATATTAAATCATGGAATGTACCGGCTTGCACCCTCCGCCGGCTCTCTGAGCCATGGACCATCATTTACTTTGTCCCGATCATCGCTTTTTGGTGCCAGTAACGCTGGCCGCGTCAGAGACTACTTGATTCCCCTCTGAAACTCCCGGGTGAGTGGCGTTTCGTTTCCATACTGACTTGCACCTGCCGTCAGCTCTCTGTGATTTCCACAAAAGGCGTATCCCGATCCTAGTTACTCGTTCTTTCGTTGTAAGTAAAATTATACTACGTTATAGGTAATTGTCAATAGGATTTTAGGGATAAATTTCTACCTGCCCATTAGAAATGCAACGAATTGTAAAAGTGAGGAGTGAGGAATTAGGAGTGAGGAGTGGTGGTGGCGGCGCATCAAATTTGGAAGCACCGCAATTTATTAAAAGGTTATAAAGGGTTATATAAGGTTATGTGTTTACCGCAGTTTCATAACCTTATATAACTCAAACTTCCCACCTATAAAATAGCGACTCTGTCCCATACGATCTATT
>SAMEA104315425__coassemble_1030_pt1 | contig 16959 bp, 12 predicted proteins | sample SAMEA104315425__metabat2_low_PE_033 | metagenome-assembled genome bin SAMEA104315425 (sample SAMEA104315425) | gut metagenome | biome: Monkey gut; feature: monkey-associated habitat; material: faeces | place: China | collected 2013
TCACCAGTCACCAGTCACCAGTCACCAGTCACCAGTCACCAGTCACCAGTCACCAAATCAGTATAATGCGGCACTTTATACGTTGTGTGCCGCACCACCATTCCTCATTCCTAATTCCTCATTTCTAATTGCTTTTCAAATACGGTACAATCGCACTTCCATGGGGAATGATATTGATAGAGTAATCGGTCTTTCCTTCTTTTTCCAGCTGTTTCTGTGCAAGCTGCCATGCTTCTTCTACAGTTGCCACAGGAATCTGGTGGGTCTTTTCTCGAAGAATGTCAAAATTCTCCGGTTTGGTTACAATGTACACCGTATGAGTCAGAGCGGTATTCAGATTTTCAAATGCCACAAAGAACGGAATGGTGAAGCAATCGCGAAGGCCTTTTTCCATTTCTGTCATATCTTTATACTTGAAACTGCCCAGATATGCCGCCGGTTCCATGATGTCTTCCGCTTCAATCATGGTAATAATAATGCCACCTTTTTTCGTCGCAATTTCCGCAGTGGTATAGCACTTAGTGCCCTGGTACAGATTCGTATCCTTCGGATAACCGCCGGCGGACACGATGGTCACGTCTGCTTCCTGCTTCATAGGCACCTTCTGCATGCGATAGGTTTCCTTGGTGCCTTCCAGCCATGCTTTGTAAGGGTCGCCGCCCACCATGGAAGAAATATTTCCTTCTTCATTAATGATGGAATGAACCAAGAAACACGGATGTACCATGTCGCAGGCTTCTTGCATATCTTCAGACACCGGATTGCCTTCAATCTTCAAAAGTTTAGCATCTGGGTTGAGACCGCTGCCCAGCGCATCCCCCAAGGCATGGCAATGGTTCTGCTGCACCGTTTCAAATCCAGCGACCCCCGGCAGGATGAGTTTTCTGCCGCCGCCGAAGCCTGCCATATCATGGGTGGAAACCGCATTGATCAGGATAACTTTGTCCGCAGAAGCTACGCGGGTATCAATCCACACATCAGTGCCGCGGGTGGTAGTTCCCATGAAGGTCAACATGGATTTATCTGTAGAAATATGCTGATACATCCGAATGCGGCGTGCTACTTCTTCGCCTACGCAGGTGATATTTTCTTCGTCTGTATGAGGGCGATGGGTTCCCTGGGCAAAAACGATGTAAATATCATCATCGGGAATGCCAGCTAAGTTCAGTTCATTCACTACATGAACGGTAAATTCAGAAGCTCGATTCCAAGCACGGGTAATATCTGCCACGACCAAACAAACCTTGTCGCCCTTCTTCACCGTTTCAGCCAAAGGTTTGCAACCGATCGGATGACGCATGCAAGCCAAAGTGGCTTCCTTCACGTCACAAGCAGCGGTGGGCACCCCTTCCAATACATCAGAAATATGTTCCTCCGGCAACATCACAGACTGCGTGCCCCGGCCATAAGCCAATTTGAATTCTTTAAGAGACATGGGATATTTCCTCCTTGTGTTTCACGATAAGTTATTCTCATTTATTATACTATAAAAATGCGGGAAAAGGTTATTATTCTGCTGATCCCGGTAGAGTCTTGCTTTACCAGTCCTCTTACATCAAGGTTATAAACTCTATGCTATCGCTAGTGTCATGTTTCACAAAGGAAAAGAGTCAAGGTTATGAAGGGTTATGCATGTACCGCTATAGTCATGTTTCACGTGAAACATGAAACTAAAAGGTTACCATTCTGCTGATTTCGATGGTATCTTGATTTACTCATCCGCCTGCTTCAAGGTTATAACTCCATACTCTCGCTAGTTTTATTTAAGCACAAAAAGAAAGAGCCAGGGTTATAAAAGGTTATATCATTAGCGATGCATAACCTTTTATAACCTTGTCTCTTTTTACATATCCACTATGTGAAACATTGGAAATCAAAGAATATAACCCTGACTCCGGCGAACAGGCCTATCAAGCCTCCACAGAAATCAGCACAACAATAACCCTTTCTCCCACGTTTCACGTGAAACACGGCAATAAAAGTTATCCCCTGCTAATGGCATAACCTTTCATAACCTTGTCTCTTTTGCATATCCACTATGTGAAGCAAAGGAAATCACAAAGTATAACCTGCCCGAAGGGCTAACCTTTATTTCCGTTTCACGTGAAACATGACTCCAGCGAGTTCCAGAATCCTAATCCCTAGGGCCTAGCTACTAATCCCTAGTCGCCAGTCACCAATTAATGATACAGCACATCCAGCACCGATTTCACTTCCGCTGCGGTCAGCTGCCCCGGAGCGCTGGCTTCTTTGCCGGCTGCAAAGGTCAAAGGTGCTCCCAAAGTATTTCCAGCCAAACGAGTCAGTTGTCCCACTTCGCCCATGCCGATAGTGATGATCGGTGTATCCGGATAGACTTCACCCACCCGTGCGGCAGCGGAGAGAAGAGCAGCGGTGTCTTTTGGCGTCTTTGGCATCACCGCAATTTTCAAAATATCTGCTTTGAGGGATTTCATATTTTCCAGCGTATCAATCAATTCGGTTTCACTCATAGCCCGTTTGTACTTGTGATAACTCATGAGCACCGTCAGACCCTGGGCTTTGGCCTGGCGAATCAAAACCTTCGTATCCATCAGTTCATGACCATATTCCACATCCAAAATATCCGCCCAATGGGAATTCATAATCAAAGACAGAATAGAAATATATTCTCCTCCCGGCGTCTTATGAGCACCGCCCTGGCTCTTGGTGCGAACCGTAGTCAAAAGCGGCGTTTCTGGGAAATACTTACGAATGATTGTATAAGCCTTTTCCAAATCCGTGGTGAGCTGAATGCCTTCCATGTTCAGCAAATAATCCACCCGCCATTCCAACATATCCAGCGGGCAATCCTGCAAAGAAGCACATTCCTTATCCAATGCGTCCAAAGAATCAGATACCAGGGGTACACAAATCTTCGGACGACCGCTGCCTAATTGCATATTTTTGATAGTAATCATTTTTCATGTCTCCTTTCAGTATAATGAGGAGTTAGGAATGAGGAGTGAGGAGTGAAGGCGGCGAGCACATCGAATTACTCTTATATGGATAATTTCGTATATGTCCGAGTCCGTTTCTATAAGCTCGCCGATGTATGTTTCACGTGAAACATTATAAAAAGGGGTATTGGGGCGCTTTATAAGTTGTGCGCCCCTTCCACCACTCCTCACTCCTAATTCCTCACTCCTAACTGCCGATCTGCTTTATTCAATACCTCGCACCCATCTTCCGTGACCAGCACCAAATCCTCGATGCGGACGCCGAATTTTCCCGGCAAATAGATGCCCGGTTCGATGGAAAAAATCATACCCGGCTTAGCAATGAGATGGGAAGTAGAAGATACCTCTCCTGCTTCGTGTTCCCGGATGCCAATGAAATGGCCCAGGCGATGGGTGAAATATTTCCCATACCCGGCCTTTGCGATATGATTTCGTGCCGCTTGATCCAAATCTTTCAACGCCACTCCCGGACGTACCATGGATTCCGCCAATCGCCCCGCTTCTTCCACAATCTGGTACACCTTTCGTTCCTCTTCCGTAGGTTCGCCCACAAAATAAGTCCGTGTCATATCGCTGCAATAGTGATTTTTCTTGCAGCCTATATCAAGAAGCACCACATCCCGTTCCTGCAGCACCGTGTCATCGGGCATATGATGGGGATCCGCCCCATGGGCACCGAAAGAAACGATAGGCGGGAACGAAAATCCTTCTGCCCCTTCTTCCTTATAGACAGAAAGTAACTGATCCGCACATTCCCTTTCCGTCATACCCACCTGAATCCAAGCCTGCATCCGCGCCATAGCCCGGTCATTGATACGAGACGCCTCCCGCATAACTTCTATTTCCTCTGCATCCTTACAAGCCCGCACCACATCGATGCACGGAGAACCATTAACAAAGGAAATATCCTTCCGCTTCTCTTGCAACGCCAACAGAAATTCCGCCGCCCAAGCCCGATCCACGCCGCAAACGCCTGCCTGCAAGGAATTGGCCAAAAGAGAAATGCCATCTTCTCCGTCAGCAAAAGAAATATCCGAAATGTCCCCTGTCTTATGGTACAACGGAAAGAGTTGATTCCGAATCCAGAAAACCGTTTCCGGCTGAATCACCAACACAGTCAACCGCTCTCCCGAATGGATTTCTTCTCCCGTCAAATACCATAGGGCCGCCGAATCAGACACCACCAGCTGTGATATACCAACCTGCTCCATTTCCTTCCGTACCTTATCGATACGATGCATTCGTAATCCTTCCATCCGCACCCCCTCCTTTGCGTCTTATTATATATAAATGGGAAGAATTTTAAAAGATGATTTTGAAATTTTGGTGACTGGTGACTAGTGACTGGTAGCTAGTAGCTAGGAATTAGGGATTAAAAACCACTCCCGTTATGTTTCACGTGAACCAATGTGTACAAAGGTTATTGATTTGCCAATTTCTTTTGTGAAACATTTCCGCCTACCGCAAGTGGCAAGGTTATAAAAGGTTATGGAAATCCTGTTTTCATATAACCTTTTATAATCTTTTTTCTGTCAGAACAAGTTAGCAGTAGGCAGTATAAGCAGCAAACTGCTAACCGCTAACCAATCAAGTTTCACGTGAAACATTCCTCTTACAGTTACCAGCAATTGATTCCCATCCCATAATAATTTTGCCAATCTCTCACCTCTCATGCTATAATAATGTTGTACGCGTTTGTAGCTCAGCTGGATAGAGCAGCGGTTTCCTAAACCGTGTGTCGGGGGTTCAAATCCCCCCAAGCGCACCACGATTTTATCGGCACTTTTGAGATCTCTCGAAAGTGCTTTTTCTTTACCGGTGCACTATTTAGCGCACTATAAAAATGTTTCACGTGAAACATGATATCCATAGCGGTTATCCAAATCCTCATTTACTTTCCCTCTATCCTAAAATAACCCTTTTGTATTATACTTAAGGATGGAAAAATATAAAAACAGTTAGCAGTAGGCAGTTAGCAGTTTTTACTGCCTACTGCTAACCGCTAACTGCCTACTAACCACGAAAGGAGGGAAACCACCATGGCACTATCCATCAAAGACATTTTGCTTTTGGACTATTTTGACGGAAAGCCGCTGCACCACAAAGTGCCGCCTTACAAATACAATATTTACGGCGAAGATGCCAACAGCCGTATTGACACATTGATGGACGAAGGTTGGATCCGTTCCAGCAAACCACAGGAAACGGTTTCTCTCCTGCCCGATAAAGCGTTGTCGGATTTCCTGGCCCGTTACGACCTATCCGGCGAAGGGACTCACGCAGAGCTAGTGGGACGGGTCATTGCGAAAATTCCAGAAAAGGACTACGCCCACGGAGTGCCGAAAATTTATGTGCTCACCAAGGAAGGACAAGCGGAAATCGGACATCACATGGCCTATGTGCTGAACGTACGTGAAAACTATGGCCTCACAGAAGGGGAAATTGGGGAATCCCAAAATGCCCTGGCGGCCCGCGGTGAATCGTACACCGCCCGGGCCATTCTGTACCGGGCTTTCCAGCAAAAAATCGCCATTTACACCATGGCTGGCGAATGGTCGAAGCTCCGCAATATGTACTACACAGTAGCCAATTTCTACATTCGCATCAAACACAACGATTACGCCCTGCCCTACTTGTACCTGGTTTTCTTCATGGATATGTCCGGCATGGGAAATAAAAACAACCTGGTGCCTTACGAAAATCTATTTCCGACCCAAAAGGGCATGATTCTTCTCATGGATGAACTGCGAAAAGGACTTCATATGACCATGGACGATGTGAAAGGGTCTTTCCTCTCCTCCATCGCTCGCATGGCTCCGTCTCTTCCGTTCTCCTATTTCTCGCCTCAAGTGATGGCCTCCATGCTGCTGGAACGACTGCGAGGCATCGAGTTCAATGGCACGAAATACATTTGTGATAAAAACGTGCCCGATCCCTCATCCAAAGCATACCACTACGTGCCTTATGGACGAAGCGAAGCTCGCCCGCGCCATCCAAGAACTGCTGCGGTAAAGCCGAAAATCATGGCCCCGCCGGTTCTCCGCATGCCCACCTTCACCGCACCGCCCCCCTTCCGCCCCAGCGAAGGAGCCTTCCCGAAATCTACCACACCGGTGCCACCCAAACCAGTACAAAAGGAAACCGTAAAAGAAGAGAAAAAGAAATCGGGACTCTTTGCAAAATTGAAAAAGTTATTTTAAAAAGACACCACTGTTTCTAGTAGTGTCTTTTTCCTTTTACCACATGTATGAAAAGGGTAGCCCTTCGGGCAGGGTATGCTCTATGATTCCAATAGTTTCACATACCATATATTCGGATAGAGAAAAGGGTATAAAAGGTTATGGGATTACCTGTATTCTCATCATCCTTCATAACTTTTTAGCCAATGTTTCACGTGAAACATGTCTACAAATATTAGACCATCCACGATAGATCACTATAAACATACTAATAGACACTGCCGTTATCATCACTACGTCATTTCGACCGGTCGTATTTGTACATGATGATTCAAAAGTAATGAAACTGGATGTGTAGAAGAGTCCTCGTCATCCCGAGCGTAGTCGAGGGACTCAAAGCATTAGCGGGAAGGGCTAGATGACACATATCATGGCAGCTCGCTAGAGCTGCTCTTCTCGCTTTGCTCGAAGTGTCGTCTCACCGTTGTGATTTGATTCCGTAAGCCCTTACCGCTGTTGCTGCAAGATTTCTCCACTCAGATGCACATCGTATTTCATAGCTTCCTTGGCATTAAGCATGAATACGACCGGTCGAAATGACGATAGAGATGCTATCGCTATTTTTCATACAGAAAAAAATGTTTCACGTGAAACATGACTATATCTGTTTCACATTTTCGGCGAGCTATATAAAAAGGAATCTTGCTATTGAAATCCAATCGGTATAAGAGCAAGACGACGTGCTCGCCGCCTCCACTCCTCACTCCTCATTCCTAACTCCTCACTGTTTTCTCTACTTCCCAAATTTCTTTTCATAGGCCAGTTTCACTGCCGCTTCTCGGGTTGCCCCTTCTGCCATGGCTTTTTGGATTTCTTTTTCCATGGCTTCGTATTCTTTCGGAATCACTTTGGTGAACCGCGGCGCGTAGGCGTTCCAACGGGCTAGGATGGCTTCGGCTTTGCGGCTATGGGTGACCAGGTAGTGGGTTTCGATGAGATGACGCAGTGTTTCTCTTTCCGGTTCTTCTTCAATGGCAGTCAGATGAATCAGTTCGGTGTTACACCGTTTTTCATCCAAATCCAGTACGTAGGCCACGCCGCCGGACATGCCAGCGCCGAAGTTCTTTCCGGTTTCGCCCAGAATGACTACGGTTCCAGAGGAATCTGTGTCAAAATCCCTGCGCCATCGCCACTCTTCTGGTCCGCACCTTCCCCGCCACGGTGCTTCAAATTTTCCAGAATCTTCAATGCATCATCTACAATGCTATAAGACCGCTTCCCTTTGATGTGCGCCACAAATCCAATCCCACATGCATCATGTTCATTCCGGGGATCATAAAGCCCCTGCGGCTGCGGTAAATCTCTCCACTTCTTCATAGTCCATTCTCCTTTGGACAAGTTTCTCAAGTTACTCAAGTTTCTCAGGTACCTCAGGTGATAGTGACTCATACCGTATCCTTCACTATAACCTGAGCAACCTAAGAAACCTCTGAAGCCTAAGCAACCTGCCTTTCCTACACAAAAAGCCGCACGAAAACAGCTCTCGCTATTCTCGTCCGGCTTTGGACTCCCAATTGATATGTGCTTTGTATTATAGCAGTTTGTATAGTTTTTTGTAAAGACATGTTTCACGTAAAACATTTCTCTCTGCCATGCTATAATACATTCGTCACACTGCACTCCTCTCACGGAAATCGTGACAGAAGGAGGTGTATTATGGAGAATATTTTTGTAACATTTTTAATTTCGGTCGTGGCAAGCGTAGTTTCGCACTACCTCTGCAAATGGCTTGACCGATGATTCATGGCAGTTTGTGATAAGCCTAAGCGCGCTTGTGCTTTGAACAAGAAGAACCCCTATGAAATTTTCGCAGAATTTCATAGGGGTTCGTTCTTTGTGCATTATGGCTTTTTGTAACATTTTGCCTATTCATATAGTAGCACTATTTTTCTATGGAAGCAAGAAAATGTTTCACGTGAAACTTATCACTAGAGATGGCTCCGCTATTGTCATGTTTCACGTGAAACATGCGGATAAAGGTTAGCCCTTCAGGCAGGTTATACTCTATGCTTCCTTCTATTTCACATATCATGTATCTGATAGGTAAAAGGGTATAAAAGGTTATGAAATGACCATATTTTCCCATAACCCTTTATACCCCTTTTAACCTTGACACCAATGAAATCTTCTTCATGTAAGAAATAGAAATCAGCAGAAGCATACCCCTTCCACCAATGTTTCACGGGAAGCATAAGAAGTTACCCATCAGCAATTCTAAGTGCGCTTGTACTTTAAACAAGAAGAACCCCATGAAGATCTGGTCCATCTTCATGGGGTTCGTTCTTTTGTGTATTACGGCTTTTTACAACGTTTCGCCTGCCCATATGATAGCACTATTTTTCACTAGAGGCAAGAAAATGTTTCACGGGAAACAAGAGGATAAAGCTTAGCCCTTCGGACAGGTTATACTCTACGCTTCCTTCTATTTCACATATCATGTATCTGATAGGTAAAAGGGTATAAAAGGTTATGAAATGACCATATTTTCCCATAACCCTTTATACCCCTTTTAACCTTGACACTAATGAAATCTCCTTCCTGTTAGAAATAGAAATCAGCAGAAGCATACCCCTTCCACCAATGTTTCACGTGAAACATTTCTCTCTGTCATGCTATAATACATTCGTCACACTGCACTCCTCTCACGGAAATCGTGGCAGAAGGAGGTGTACCATGAACATGCAAGATATTTTTACATCCTTTTTAATCTCGGTTGCGGCGAGTATAGTATCTTACTATCTCTGCAAATGGTTTGACCGATAGTTTACGCAGTTTGTGATAAGCCTAAGCGCGCTTGTGCTTTGAACAAGAAGAACCCCTAGAAGATATTGCGGATCTTCTAGGGGTTCGTTCTTTTGTGCACCATGATTTCTTACATCCTTATGCACCTTCATGATAGCACTATTTTTCACTAGAGGCAAGAAAATGTTTCACGTGAAACATGTCGATATCCGTTTCGCTTTTTCGGCGAGCTATATAAAAAGAAATCTCACCTTTTACATCAAATCGGTATAAGAGCAATTCGATGTGCTCGCCGCCACCACTCCTCACTCCTCATTCCTAACTCCTCACTGCTTTTCATGTTTCCCGTGAAACATAACTCCATCCGTTTACTTTTCCACTCTCTTCATCGACAGGCCGATTCGATTTCTTTTTTCGTCTACGCTAATGACCATAACGTCCACAATATCCCCTACAGACACCACATCGGTGGGATGTTTGACTCTTTTCTTGGCCATTTCGGACACGTGTACCAATCCGTCATCATGGAGGCCGATATCGACGAAAGCCCCGAAGTCGGTGATATTTCTGACGGTGCCTTTCAGAATGGTACCCACTTTGAGTTCTGACAAATCGGTGAGGCTCTGGCGGGTCATGGGAAGCGGCAGGTCGCTTCTGGGATCTCGGCCAGGGCTGACCAGAGCGTCCAGGATATCATGAACGGTGGGAAGCCCAGCGTGGAGTTCTTCGGCCAATTTCTTTTCGTCAATCAAGGGCCGTTTCACTGCCAAAGCTTCCAAGGATTTCTTATTTCCTAAATCTTTTTCTGTCATGCCGAAATGGAACAGAATTTGTTTTGCCAGGTCGTAGGATTCGGGATGAATGGATGTGTTGTCAAAAGGATTTTTCCCGCCGCGAATACGAAGGAAGCCGGCACACTGGGTGTACGCCGATGGTCCCAACCGTGCCACTTTGAGAAGCTGCCGCCGGTTCGCAAAGGATCCATTTTCATCACGATAGGCCACAATATTTTTCGCCACGGCGCTGCTGATACCAGCGATGTGGGACAAGAGGGACGGACTGGCAGTATTGAGGTCCACCCCCACATGGTTCACCACAGTTTCAATCACCGCATCGAGTGCGGCAGCCAGTTCTTTCTGGTTCACGTCGTGCTGATATTGTCCCACGCCGATGGCTTTCGGGTCGATTTTCACCAATTCTGCCAACGCATCCTGCACGCGGCGGGCAATGGAAACAGCACCGCGAATAGTGACGTCGTATTCGGGCAGTTCTTCTTTCGCCAGTTTGGACGCCGAATATACAGAAGCCCCCGCTTCGCTGGTGATGAGATAATGCACATCAGACAAATGGTATTTCTGAATCAGCCCTGCCGCAAATTGTTCCGTTTCGTAAGAGGCAGTACCATTGCCAATAGAAAGGAGCGTCACGTGGTGTTTGCGAATGAGAGATAGCACTTTCTTTTCCGACGCCAATTTTTCCCCTTCACTTTTCGTGACCTGCAGCACCCCGTGGTCGATGACGCGGCCCGTAGGATCCACCACGGCCATTTTGCAGCCCGTGCGATATCCCGGGTCGAGGCCCATGACGGTGTATCCAGTCAACGGCGGCTGGAGAAGAAGCTGTTTCAGATTGACGCCGAAAATGTGAATGGCTTGTTTTTCCGCCTCTTCGGTGAGTCGATTGCGGACTTCTCTTTCGAGAGCCGGAAATAGCAGTCGCTTGTACCCGTCTTCTACGGCTTCATGAAGTTCATTTTTGAAAATAGAAGGCCCTTTGAAAACCTGCCGGAAAATCCATTCCACGGCGTCTTCGGTGTCATAATCTACACGGACTTTGAGACATCCCAGTTTTTCCCCTCGATCCACTGCCAGCACGCGATGGGACGGCATATGGCAAGCCGGTTCTTCGCGGCCATCATACATCTGAAACCGGTCCGCTCCTTCTGCAGTTTTCACCAATTCGGTCTGCACTTTGGCCCGTTTCCAAATCTTTTCACGCATGGTCTGTCGAAGCGCTGCTTCTTCCATGATGGCTTCGGCACAAATATCCCGCGCCCCTTCCAACGCTTCTTCTGCTGTTTCTACGCCTTTTTCTGAATTCACAAATTTCTTAGCAAAGGAAATAGCATTTCCTGCCTTTTCCTTCTGGGCCATCATGGCTTTGGCGAGCGGTTCCAATCCTTTTTCTTTTGCCTTCGACGCACGGGTAGCCCGCTTCTGCTTGTATGGAAGATACAAATCTTCCAATTCCTGTAACTTCTGTGCCTGTTCAATTTTCGTTTGTAAAGCCGGCGTGAGCTTGCCCTGTTCTTCAATTTTATTCAGAATTTCTTCTTGTCGCTTCACGAAATTCCGAAGATAGGCGAGCCGTTCCTCAACGGTACGAATCTGCTCATCAATGAGCGACCCGGTCACTTCCTTCCGGTACCGGGCAATAAACGGCACCGTATTTCCCTCATCCAAAAGCTCCATGGTCTTCTCTACCTGATGGGGACGGATGGACAACTCTTTCGCAATGATCTGTGGGATATCTGAAGGTTTCATATATTTTCTCCTTTTATAAATAGCGTCATGTTTCACGGGAAACTAAAAAAAGCAGTGAGAAATTAGGAGTGAGGAGTGAAGGCGGCGAGCCCTCGAATTGCTCTTATACCAATATATCTCAAGTAGGATGTTTTCTTTTTATATAGCTCGCCGAGACCGGAGATTGGATAGAGTCATGTTTCACGTGAAACATGACTCTATCCGTATCAACAATAAAATATAAAAAGGGGTATTGGGGCTCTTCCAAATTTTGTGCGCCCCTTCCACCACTCCTCACTCCTAATTCCTAACTCCTAACTCCTAACTTTAATACTCCTACCGCTTCATCCAATGTTTGAAAAATGTGATCACACATGTTCTGCATTTCGTCTGTGACTGGCATAAGGTCTGGCACGAGAATCGGTTTCATCCCTGCGGCGTAGGCGGCGCGGATGCCGTTGGGGCTGTCTTCGAAGACGTAGCAATCTTTGGGATCGGCTCCCAGTCGTTTTGCCGCCAGAAGGAAAATGTCCGGTGCCGGTTTGCCGTGTTCAATTTCATCTCCGCTGGCAATGGCTTGGAAATATTTTCTGCAACCACTGATTTCCAGATTGCTTTCAATCAATTCCTTCCGGCTGCTACTTCCGATGGCCATGGGGATGTGTTTCTTATAGAAATAGTCCAAAATTTCCTTGCACCCCGGTTTGAGTGGCACATGTTTTGCCAGGGCCGCTGCCACTCTCCGTTTGCACTCCCACTGGATTTCATTGCCATCAGTGACGCCGTAGTGGGCCTCAATGACTCGATTCATGGCCTCCCCGCTGGTGCCACAAATTTCATATTTAAAAGAATCAGAAAGGGCCACGCCCCGTTCTTTCGCGATGGCATTCCATTCTTTCTGAAACAACGCTTCCGTATCAAAAAGCGTACCATCCATATCAAAAATCACAGCCTGCATAGGGGGACTCCTTTCTTTTATACCGCTAGGAAAGAATAATTAGGAATGAGAAATTAGGAATGAGGAATGGTGGAAGGGGCGCACAACTTAAGAAGCGCCCCATAATATTTTATCCACCATGTTTCACGTGAAACATAATGATAACTGTTTCACATTTTCGGCGAGCTATATAAAAAGGAATCTTGCTATTTGCCCGCAATCCGTATAAGAGTAACTCGAAGGCTCGCCGCCTTCATTCCTCATTCCTAATTGCTCATTCCTAATTGTTTTTATACTAGATGTCTTCCTGCCGCCTGAAACACGGGCAGCATGACGGAGAAAATAATGAGGGCGGTGATGCCGCCTACGAAGAGCAATAGGGTCGGTTCCAATATGGCCCGGAAGCGAGCCAGTTTTCGTTCTGCTTCCGCCGCCATCATGTAGGCCGCCTGGGATAAAAATTTCGGAAGTTCTCCGCTTTCCATACCCACCTGACAGAGCTGTTGAAGCAAAGGAAACGAATAGGAAAATCCGCTTTTTGCTAACACATCCGAAAAAGGAGCCCCTTTCTGGATCTGCTCCTTCATATAAGAAATGGATTGCATGGCCTTTTTATTTCCCACCACCTGCTTGGTGTCTTCCAGCGCTTCTGCCAATGTTTTCCCACTTTCCAGCAGTGCCGACAAGGTGAGACAAAAACGAATCAGAAGAAGTCGCCGGTAAAATCGGAAACCATAAAGCCACAAAGTGAGCGTTTCTTTTCCGCTTTTCGTTTGTCCCCAAAGCAATCCCAAAAGTAACACACAGAGAAACAGAACGCTTCCCATGGTGCCCCATTGTTTGAGAAATAATCCAACTGCCAGCGCCCATTGGGCACCCAAAGGGAGATCGATTTGTAAGGTTTGAAACAACAATTGAAACGAAGGCAAAATAAAAGTGAGAATCACCACCAGCACCGCCAATGAAAAGGCCAGCACAAATAAAGGATAGGCCAAAGTGCGTTTGATTTTTCGAAGGAACGCTTCTTCCTTTTCATAGTAGGCGGCCCCACGAAGCAATTCCCGCGGCAACGTACCAGTCATTTCTCCCACTTGGAGTAAGGAAATAAAAAAGGGCGGAAAGCTTTGGCTCTGCATGAAACTTTCCCACACCGTATGGCCTGTCGAAATTTGTTCAATGATCTGCTGCAGACACTTCTTTTCCGCCGGTTCCAATTGGTTTTGCAACAATGCCAAACTGTCCGTCATGGTGAGCCCCGCTTCCAAAAGCGACGCCCAGGAAGAACAGAGCAAAATCAGCTGCCGCCGAGAGGAAAAGGGATGTTTCACGGGAAACCAATGGGACTTCGTCTGCTCTTCTTCCAGCCGAATCAGATGTAGCTCCCGGGCATACAACTCCCGCCGAGCCTCCAGCACCGATTCTTTCCAAAGGGTCCCGTCCACCAACCGCCCCGCCTCATCGTAAGCACGGTAATGGAAATGTTTCATGATGTTCCCCCCCTTCTCTGTAAGAAACATGCAGTGCTCCCTGCTGATATAAAGGTTTCTCAGGTTGCTAAGGGTTCTCAAGTTTCTCAGGTTTCTCGAATGAGATAAAAACGCTACCATCTATTAGCGCATTTGAAAAAAACAAGAACCATGTTTCACGTGAAACATTTCCTGCTACCGCAAGTGACTAGCTTATAAGGGTTATAAAAGGTTATGAGGCTACCGGTTTTCCCATAACCTTTTATAACCCTATGTAACCTTATCACTAGCCATACATCTTCCATGTCAGAAAATGTATACAGCAAAATAATAACCTTTATGCATATTGTTTCACGTGAAACCTATCGCTATCAAAACAGAAATATAAAATGGGGTATTAGGCAATGCTGTTAAGTTAAGCGAAATATGCGGTGATTTCTGCTGATGCAAGGTTACTCAGGTTTCTCAGGCTACTTAGGTTTCTCACGTTTCTCGAATGAGCTAATGACGCTAGCGTCTATCGGCACATTCGGAGAACCTGAGCAACCTGAGAAGCCTTAGAAACTTGAGTAACCTGTCACTACTAGTGGAATCATACCTACTAACGCAAATCCTTAACTTAACAGCATTAGGGTATTAGGGCACTTTATAAGTTGTGCGCCCCTTCCACCATTTCTCACTTCTCACTTCTAACTTCTCACTGCTTTTTAGTTCCCCGTGAAACATGTCTCTATCCGTTTCCCATCACTGCCTTCATCATTTTTTCCCGTTCTCGTTCACTGATGCCTTTCAGTTGATACACCGCTTGTTTCATGGTGCGCATGTGCTGCAGGCCCATTTCCATATAGGACGGAATTTGTTCTTCTTTTCCTTCTCGGATGAGATGTGAAATAGCGGGAACGTTGGTCATGATTTCTCGAAGCAAGTAGGTTTCTTTTCCGGACCGATACAGTTCCTGGGCTGCCACGGCGGATAGATTGGCCGCCAAAAGGCTGCGAATGTCCCGTTCCCGATCTCCCGGAAAGGCATGAATCATCCGTCCAATGGCATCTTTGGCTCGGGTAGTGTGAAGCGTCCCCAAGACCAAGTGTCCCGTTTCCGCTGCGGTCAAAGCGGCGCCCATGGTTTCTGCATCTCGCATTTCACCAAGGACAATCACATCCGGGTCTTCCCGAAGGGCCTCTTGAATACCACGAGGGAAATCCACCACATCCCGTCCGATTTCTCGCTGGTGCACCAAGGCCTTTTCTGATGGAATTTCATATTCCACTGGGTCTTCCAAGGTAATGATATGGCAAGGCCGCTTTTGGTTAATCCACGATGTAATCCGTGCCAAGGTGGTACTTTTTCCGCTTCCCGAAGCACCGGTGATGAGCACCAACCCATGGTCCAAGGCGGCTATTTTTTCGATCCATCCCTGGTCCGGGTCATTCCCTACACTAGAAAGCACCGGCAAGATACGAAGGGCCGCCGCCCATTTGCCACCACTTCGATAAATATGCAACCGAAACCTCGTATTTCCTATGGAAAAACTGCTGTCACATCCTCCAGTTTTCGTGCCTATTTCCTTTTGCTTCTCCGACACATAGGTTTGAAATAACGCGTCAAAATCTTCGTGGGTCACTACATCCCGACATTTTTTCAAATTGCCATATTGGCGAATCATGACCGGAGAATCTTCTGTGATATGAATGTCCGTAACCCCCGGATGGGTTGTGACGATTTTTTCTATATCCATTATGCCTCCCCAGCCATCAGCTGTCCTGCCGCCATAGGCGAAATCAAACCTTTTTCCATCATCACCAAAGCGGTTTCTCCCATGGTGAGCCGCCCTTTTCGTTTCATGGCTTCCAAAAGCCGATCCACGGAAAACTGGTGATGAATCAATTCCCGTTCTTCTTTTCCCACAGAAATCATCTCAAACACACCGGTCCGTCCCAGCACACCGCTTCCCTGACAATGGCTGCAACCGGTGGCTTCATACACCGTTTTCCCTACATAAGAAACAGGCAATTCATACTGTTTGATGGTTTCTTCGGTGAGTAGGATTTCTTTTTTACAATAAGGACACACCTTCCGTACCAATCGCTGGGCCATCACCAGGGACAACGAAGCCGATAACAAATAGGGTGGAATCCCCATATCCATCAAACGAAGCGGTGCCGATGCCGCCCCATTGGTATGGAGCGTGGAAAGCACCAAGTGGCCCGTCAGTGCTGCATGGATGGCAATGTCTGCCGTTTCTTTGTCTCGAATCTCCCCAATCATAACGATATCCGGATCCTGCCGCACCAAAGACCGAAGCCCCTCCGCGAACGTCATGCCCGCTTTTTCATTGACCTGAATCTGCGTCACCCCCGGAAGGCGATACTCCACTGGGTCCTCGATGGAAATAATACTCACATCTTCCCGGTTAAGCAGTTTCAGTGCCGCATACAGAGTGGATGTTTTTCCACTTCCCGTAGGGCCAGTGGTGAGAATCATGCCCTGTTTTTTCTGCAATGCCCGATGAAATAACTCTTTCTGCTCTGGTAGCATCCCAAGGTCATTGTTTTCAATAAAAGACACCCGACCAGAAAGAATACGAATCACAATGGTTTCTCCATACATGGATGGCAAAATGGAAATACGAAAATCATAGGGCACATCCTGAATGGTTTCGGTGTAACTGCCATCTTGGGGAATCCGGCTCTCTCCCACATTCATCCGCCCCAGCACCTTGGCCCGGACAGACAATCCGGAAATCATAGAAAGAGACAACTGAAACCGGCTATACAAAAGCCCATCCTTCCGAAACCGCACCCGCACATGGTCTCTTCCCGGTTCGATATGGACATCACTGGCACCTTCCAAGACCGCCTGATGGATCATCTTTCCCAAGGCCATGTCCGCAGAAACATTTCGTATTTCTTCCATGGCACACTCTCCTTACATCAGAAACGTTTCACGTGAAACATTATGATAAAGGTTATTATTGTGCTGACTTCTTCGGTGAAACATTTCCTGCTATCGCAAGTGACAAGGTTATATAGGTTATAAAAGGCTATGGGAAGCCGATAGCTCATACCCTATTAA
>SAMEA104315425__coassemble_1032_pt1 | contig 16941 bp, 10 predicted proteins | sample SAMEA104315425__metabat2_low_PE_033 | metagenome-assembled genome bin SAMEA104315425 (sample SAMEA104315425) | gut metagenome | biome: Monkey gut; feature: monkey-associated habitat; material: faeces | place: China | collected 2013
TCAGGGTTCTCAGGGTTCTCAGGGTTCTGGCTCCATTGAAAATCTATCGATTTTCTCGGAGCCAGAACCTTTTGATATCCAAATTACCTCCATGCTTCACTAACTATACCACCGCTACAGAACCTTTTGATACACACATCATCTCCATGTTCCTCTAGCCATGCCATCACTACAGAACCTTTGCATGCACGCTTCACATTTATGTTTCTCCAGCCATATCACCGCTACAGTTTCTTCCTTCTACCGCATTTCGCACCAATACGACTAGTCGAAAGGCGATACTATGATTACGCTAGCATCAAATGGCACCTTTGACGGACCTCAAGAACCCTTAGTACCCTTAGAACCTTCAGAACCCTTTGCTATCACCGCTATAGCAGAACGCCTACAACGATATGTGTCTTATTTCATTCATACCGCTAGTGCGAGCTATCCCCCCTGCCCCCTTTCAGCGAAAGAGGGTAACCGCTAGTACAAATCCCGCCACAAAGCACTAATCCCCAGAACCTAGCTACCAGTCACCAGTCACCAGTCACCAAGCTATTATATTGCGCTATTTCCAATCACTCTAAAAAAGCGCAATAAAAAATCTCACCCAATTGGATGAGATTTTTTGAACTGGTGCGGTTGGAGAGATTTGAACTCTCACGGATTACTCCACTACCGCCTGAAGATAGCGCGTCTGCCAGTTCCGCCACAACCGCATATTTAGTTGAAACACGAGGGAATTAGGAATTAGTGGTGCGGCTGGTGAGACTTGAACTCACACGATCGAAAGATCACTACCCCCTCAAAGTAGCGCGTCTGCCATTCCGCCACAGCCGCAAAGATGTGGTGCCTCAGAACGGAATCGAACCGTTGACACAAGGATTTTCAGTCCTTTGCTCTACCAACTGAGCTACCGAGGCAAAATAAAATGGCGACCCGGATCAGATTCGAACTGACGATCTCCGCCGTGACAGGGCGGCATGTTAGACCACTACACCACCGGGCCATTTGTGGTGGGCGATAACAGGATCGAACTGCTGACATTCTGCTTGTAAGGCAGACGCTCTCCCAGCTGAGCTAATCGCCCACATTGGTGACCTGTGCGAGATTCGAACTCGCGAACCCGCCGTGAAAGGGCGGTGTCTTAACCACTTGACGAACAGGCCAAATATGGTGATCCACCCGCGACTCGAACGCGGGACACCTTGATTAAAAGTCAAGTGCTCTACCGACTGAGCTAGTGGATCATTTTGGCAGGGGTAGTAGGATTCGAACCTACGCATGACGGAGTCAGAGTCCGTTGCCTTACCGCTTGGCGATACCCCTATTGGCTCCTGAAGTAGGGTTCGAACCTACGACATCGTGATTAACAGTCACGCGCTCTACCGGCTGAGCTATTCAGGAATCTATAGAAACATCTTGCGATGTAACTAACAATGGAGCGGAAAACGGGACTCGAACCCGCGACCCCAACCTTGGCAAGGTTGTGCTCTACCACTGAGCTACTTCCGCATTTGCTTAACAGCGATATTATTATATCACAGTTTTGTCATTTGTCAAGTTTCAATTTTGAACTCAATCAGTTTTGAAGAACTTGACGTATCAGCGACGAATGATATTGTATCATACCGTTTCGTTTGTGTCAACAGGAAATTTTCATTCAATCAAGAAGTTTTTATTTCGTGTCTTCACTCGCCGTGCGACGAGAATGATTATATACTACCTCGTCACTTTTTGCAAGTACTTTTTTGAAATATTTTTCAAAAATCCATCTTTGAGATAATTCCTAAAGTAAATTCTGTTTTGTATAGTTAAGAGGAATTTACTTTGAGAATCATTTGGGGCTAGAATTAAGTATGAGAATATTTCTGGTAGAAAGGACTCATCATGGCTTCTTTTGTTAACTATGGCCCCAAGAACAAACATCTCACACTGGAAGACCGCTTAACCATTCAGCACATGCTTGATGAACATCACACCTTCCGAGAAATTGGTTATGTTCTAGGTAAAGACCCTTCTACTATTTCTAAGGAGGTGAGAAGACATCTTCATCTTGTCGCTAATAGTTTTACTATTCATGATGAAGCCGGTCATGTACTTAATTCAGAATGCCCTCTGTTAAAAAAGCCGCCTTATGTATGTAATGGCTGCAAAAAGAGGAATTATTGTAGACTAAAGAGGTTCGTTTACCTTGCTAATCAAGCACAAAAAATATATACAGAGCTTCTTATTGAAGCCCGTAAAGGCATTCCTCTTAATAAGGCTTCTTTCTATGAAATTGATTCAATCATCTCATCAGGCTTGAAAAATGGCCAACATTTGTATCAAATCATAATTGCAAATCATCTTAATCTTTCGCTCTCTACTGCCTATCGGTATCTACAACAGGGGTATTTCAGCGCTACGGTCTTGGACCTTCCTAGAGCGGTCAAATTTAAGCCCAGAAAGCATCGTACACCTCAGTATGTGCCTTATGGTGTAAAAAAAGGCCGTGCATATGAAGATTTCAAGAACTATACTAGCCTTTACCGCATTACCGACTGGGTAGAAATGGATACAGTTATCGGGCGTATTGGCGGGAAGGTTATACTGACTTTTATCTTTACTTCCTGTAATTTCATGTTTGGCCGCTTGATGGATTCCAAGAGTGCACAAGAAACCGCAAAGCAGTTCTCCATTATGAGGGAACAGTTTACTAAAGCAAATCTTTCTTTCAAGGCATATTTCCCTCTAATTCTGACTGACAACGGCGGAGAGTTTGCGAATATCAATGCCATTGAATGTGACAGTAATGGAAACCGTGAAACCAAGCTATTCTTTTGTGATCCTATGCGTTCCTGCCAAAAGCCCAGGGTAGAGAAGAACCATACCCTTCTTCGCGATATCTGCCCCAAAGGCTCAAGCTTCGATACTCTTGACCAGAATAAGCTTAATCTCATCTTTTCGCATATGAATTCAACAGCTCGCCCTTGCTTTAATGGGAAAACGCCCTATGAACTTTTTACCTTTACCTATGGTGAAAAAGTCGCAAGTGTGCTTGGGATTCAAAAAGTCGCAGCGAAAGAAGTTATTCAGACGCCTCGCCTGCTTCATATTTTAGGCGTTAGCGGCTTCTAAAAACACTTCATTACCCTCTGTAATTGTTAACACTCATGTATCAAGGATTGTTTCTTTTCTTTTTTAGTAATCCTAAATTGATTCTAAAATCCAGAAAATATTTCTCATCCTAACTTCATGTAAACCTGAATTTACTTTGAGAATGACAATCTCAAAGTACTTTTTAGTGTGCAAAAAATTAGAAAATTGTCGACTAAAATGATACAAAAAGGTATCAATTCACGTTTTTCGCAGAGTAAATGTCTAGTGTTTATCAGACAAAAAGTAAGTTCCAGTTTGGCTAGAATTTACTTTGCGAATTTACGAAATCCATCTTTGGGTCTAAATCATTCGTATCTTTGCGATAATAGGTTATTACTTTGCTAATTCCATCAGCAACTATTGCCATTCTGGTCAACTGGTGAAAAGGTTATTATTGAGACAGTTCCCTCTGTGGCAATAAAAAAATACCGCTACCTACAAGGTTATAAAGGGTTATGCATAATATATGGTATAACCTTTTATAACCTTGCTGGTAGCGGTGTATTTTGCTTTATTCAATCTACAAAACTGCGTAGAATAAATAACCTTTTTTCGATTTCAATGAATAGGACATGACTCACAGCCTACATCCAACATATTAGAATGTAGCCTTAATAGCGCCACCATATTTCTTTTCAATAAATGCTTTGGATTCTGCGCTCTGCAGGGCTTTCATCAGTTTCTGCAGTTCCGGACGGTTTTCATCGCCTTCTCTAACAGCTACGATATTCGCATATGGAGAATCGGAGCTTTCGGTGTAGATGGCGCTCTTTGGATCCAGTTTGGCTTCCAGGGCGAAGTTCATGTTGATGACAGAAATATCAGCATCTTCCATGGAACGTGGCAGCTGTGGTGCTTCCAGTTCGGAGAATACCAGGTTTTTCGGATTCTCAGCAATGTCCTGTGGGGTAGCGGTAATCGGTGCGCCTTCTTTCAGTTTGATCAGGCCAGCGGACTGCAGTACCAGAAGAGCACGGCCGCCATTGGTCGGGTCATTCGGAATGGCTACATGAGCACCATCTTTGAGGTCCTTCAAGGCTTTGATCTTGTTGGAGTATACAGCCATTGGTTCCAGATGGACGGTGCCGATGGATTTCAGTTTCAGACCTCTGGATTTGCAGAATTCATCCAGGTATGGTTTATGCTGGAAATAGTTGGCATCCAGACTCTTATCATTCAGTGCCAGATTCGGCTGTACGTAGTCGGTGAATTCTACCAGTTCTACATTGACGCCTTCTTTGGCCAGCTGGTCTTTGACAGCGCCAAGGATTTCTCCATGCGGTACAGGAGATACGCCTACTTTAATGGTAACTGCTTTGTCAGCAGAAGCACTCTTTGCCGGAGCTGCTTTCTGATCGCCGCCGCAACCAGCCAGGAAACCAACAGCTGCCAGAGCTGCTACCGATGCGATGATTGTTTTCTTCAGATTCATACCTATGCTCTCCTTTTTAATGCAGTGAGTAGTGAGGAATTAGGAGTGGTGGTGGGGGCACAACTTATAAAGCGCCGCAAAATATTGTAAAATAGCTAGGGATTGGGAAATCCTAAAATTCGCTAGTGTCACAGCAGCTAGCTATTAGCTTCTGGCTTCTAGCCGGCTAGTAGCTAACAGCTAAAAGCTAATAGCTATGACATAACAGGAAGCATTGCAAATTTCCTAATCCCTAGGGCCTAATCTCTAATCCCTAAAAAGGGGTATTGGGGCGCTTTATGAATTGTGCGCCCCTTCCACCACTCCTAACTCCTCATTCCTAATTCCTCACTCTTCTCTTATCGTTTACCTCAACATGTTTGGTAAGCGTCAAGAAACAAAAAATCCACCGTCCGTAAGGGACGATGGATTCGTAATCGTGGTACCACCCTATTTTGCTTTTCTGTCGCCAGAGAAAGCCTTATGAAGTATGAAACTTCTCTTCTGTAACGGGAATTCCCGGTGGACCTAATCATTCAGCCCAGCAGGCTCAGAGGCCATGTTCTGCCTATTTCCAAATGCTTCCTTTCACCTAATAGAAGCTCTCTTTACTTTATCCACAGGCATACTCTTCTCTTCACTGCCATTTTGTAGTTAGAAGTAATATAGCATGGTTTAAATAGGGACGTCAAGAGGATAGTTAGAAGTTAGAAGTTAGAAATGGTGGAAGGGGCGCACAATTCATAAAGCGCCCCAAATTCCTGTTTTAGGTTAGCCCTTCGGGCAGGTTATACTCTAGGATTTCGATGTTCTAACAAGTTGTTTTATATCGCTTAGCACAAGGTTAAAAAGGATTATATAAGGTTATGTGCTTATCGTAAGTTTCATAACCTTGTGTAACCCTTTTTAAGCTTGTCTTATGCGGCAAAATTTACATATTAGAAGGTGGAAATGAGTAGAATAATAACCTTTGTATATTTTGCGGCGCTTCCAGATTTGATGCGCCGCCACCACAATTTCTCACTTCTCACTTCTAACTTCTCACTAAAAAAGAGCTATGAGAAAAAAGTCTCTCGCAGCTCTTTATCATAGATGTTATTCCTTCATCACCGTTCCATCTGCCAAGGTAATGGTGTGTCCATTGTAGTTGATGGTGCCCAGGTTGAATACACTGGTGGCTTTGGAATCAGCAGTCAGATTCCAGGTGGAGCCTTCAGCGATGAAAATGTCCGCATTGGTCTTGTAAGGGGTGCCACCTTCTGCGTTATCAATGATGTCGAGAGCCCCTGTCCAGGTGGAGTTATCGCGGATGCTGAGGTTGATATCGGAAATAGAATCTACCAGAATATTTCCTTCCAGTGTCTGATTGCCCAGAATCATTTCTACATGGCCGCCATTGCTGCCTGGTTCGCCCCAACCAAAGGTGCCATTATTTCCTACAATGGTCAAAATCGGCTGTGTTTTGTCCTGTTCCAGGGTGGTATTTTCCAGGGTAATCTTTCCCCGTGTGCCAGTCACGTAGAACATGCCGCCTTTATGGGAAATCAGATGGGATCCTTTAGCTTCAAACTGCTGGGTTCCCATGGTACCAATGGCATCCGCATCAGAGTACATCACAATGTTGTACGGCAGAGAACCGGTTTCATTGCCTTCCAGGGTAGCATTTTCCAAAGTCAGGGTATTGTTGTTTTTAATCACAGCGGCTTTGGTATTCTGTGCATTGACAGTACTGTTGGTCAGTGTCACATCGCCAGCGGTGTACACGCCATGGGCGTTCTGTCCTGCAGTGGTGAACTGGCTGTCTTCTACGAGGATGATGCCCCCATTTTTAGACACTTTCAGTGCCGGTGCGCCGTATCCTGCGGTGCTGGCTGTGGTATTTTTCACCTTCATCATGGCTCTTTCGGAAACTTCGGCTGCAGCTGCATAGTTGCCAGTGGTAGCAATGGTGCCATTGGTCAGATTGATATAGGTTCCTTTGCTATAGCCGTAAGCCCCGGTAGCTCCCAGGCCAGAGGTGGAAATTTTTGTATCTGTCAGGGTCGCATGACCGCCGTGGGTAACCAGAAGGGCTGCATTGAGGCCGAAAAGGTCACTGCTTTCGTTGCTGCTGGCATCGCCGGATTTTGTCAATGTATCCCCAGTGGCAGAAATATAGGCCATGGAAACACGGAGTGCATTTTCATCGGATTTTTCAGAACTGTATGTCATACCATCATAGGTGCCATCGCTGGTGAGTTCATTGGCAGCGGTTCCCTGATCAGCGGTGTACTTGGCTGCTGGTGCCGGTGTCGGTTCTGGCTCGGGTTCCGGTTCCAGCTCAGGTTCTGGTGTGGGCTCCGGTTCTGGTTCCGGAATGGGTTCCGGCTCCGGTGCTTCCGGTTTCGGTGCTTCTGGAGACAAGTTCTTGAATGTGCCAGATTCTACAGCATTCTGTACATCGGGAAGGGTCAAGGATAAGCCCTTCAGCAATGCATCGGTATAGTTCACTTCTTTGGTCGCAGTTTCGGTCTGTGCAGTCTGTGTAGTTTCAGCCGGTGCTGCTTCTTCTGCCCAGGCAGACGATACGCCAGTGCCAGTGATAGCCAAAGCGCAGAGCAGGGCTGTCAGTTTGCTATGTTTCATAGATTTCCTCTTTTCTTTATACTGAAAATGAGTAGCTCGTGACTGGTGACTCGTGACTAGAAAAAGGGATACTTCCCCAGTCACTAGTCATCAGTCTACCAATCACCTTATAACACATCATTCATTAATTCAATGATGAGAACGATAAGTATAACCTTACTATCCAAACTTATTTCCAAACTAACCATCATTTTACAACATTATGAGATAGTTGTCATTATTTCACAGAAAAGGTTTAAGAAATATTGTAAAGTTCACAGTTGGCAGTAGACGGTTCACAGTTAACTGCTAACTGCCTACCGTTAACTATACCTTGAGAACCTTCTTTTCTCATGATAAAATAAGAAAAGATAAACTATGGATAGGGTTGTGAACCAATCCAACCCGCAATCAACAACCAATTACAGGAGGCAATCATGCAGATTCAAGTTATCAATCATCCACTGATTCAGCATAAGCTGACTATTATGAGAAAGAAAGAAACCAGCTCCGGTGAATTCCGCCGTCTGCTGCAGGAAATCACCCTGCTCATGGGGTATGAACTGACCCGTGATTTCCCGCTGGAAGATGTAGAAATTGAAACCCCGATGGAAAAGACCATTGGTAAACAGGTCTCTGGTAAAAAGGTCGGTATCGTTCCGATTCTTCGTGCCGGCTTTGGCATGGTAGAAGGTCTCACCGAACTGATGCCTTCCGCCCGTATCGGTGTCATCGGTATGTACCGTGACCCAGTCACCGCCAAACCGATTGAATACTATTGCAAACTCCCTGATGTAGAAAACCGCGATTTCATTCTGGTAGATCCAATGCTGGCAACCGGTGGCAGTGCAGTCGCAGCCATCGACATGATGAAAAAACGTGGCGCTAAGAATATCAAATTCATGTGCCTCGTAGCCGCTCCAGAAGGGGTAGAAGTGGTCAACAAAGCCCATCCGGATGTGCCGATTTATACCGCTGCACTGGACCGTCAGCTGAATGAACACAAATACATCCTCCCAGGCCTGGGCGATGCAGGGGATCGTATTTTCGGAACGAAATAAATGCAGTAAGCCGTAAAGGGAACAGCGCATCATAATTTGGAAACACCGCAAATGATAAGAAGGTTATTATTCTGCTGCTTTCTCTTTTCTAACAACTCATGCATACGGGCTAGATACAAGGTTAAAAAGGGTTATACAAGGTTATGAAACTTACGTAAGCACATAACCTTGTATAACCCTTTTAACCTTGCTGTAAGCGGTAAAAATCTACATGTTAGAAAATAGAAATGTGTAGAATAATAACCTTTTTGTATTAGCTCCTCACTCCTAATTCCTCACTCCTCACTATATTTATCCCAATTTCTCGATAATTTTCTTCGCCCATTCTCGATTGATATGAAGGTCGTTTTTAGAAGCCGCCTCAATGCGATCCAGGGCGCTATCTTTGATGGCTTTGTACAGGGCTTCGTCAAATTCCATAGACGCAATCATCTGTCCCTGTTTGCGGAAGAGGAACCCATGGGCTCCATCTTCATTGGTGGCGAAATAGATTTCATCAATTTTCTTATCTTTATAATGGGCATCCACGTTATCCCAAATGGAGCTTTTAATGATTTCTACAATGCGATCATCGAAGCCCGCATCCAAGATGAGTAGTTTTTCCTTGAATTCGTTGTAGGACATGACAATCCGTTTCTTGTATCCATCAAAGGCATTGCCTCTCTGGTCCAGGATCTGTTCCATTTCTTTGCAATTGGACCCATCGGCATTGACAAAAATCAGCACCTTATCTTCCTGCTGATGATACAGGAAATTGTAATTCAGCATGGCTGCTGCACCACATTCCGGGCAATGGAAACGGAACGCTTCGTCATTTCTGACTTTTTCTTTCATTTCCGGATTCTGCAACGTATTGATACTGTCCCACACCAGGAAAGAAGTTTTCTTCCCGCATTTCGGACAGGTAATTTCCTGCATAGCACTTTGTGACATAAATTTTCTCCTTTATAGGAAATACCGATTAAAAACATTAGGTATATTATAACAAAGGTGGCCAGGGTTATAAAGAGCGGATGTGGTTTATGACACTTATACTCTTGCCGCTAAGCAAAGGGTTATTATTCTGCAGATTTCATTATCTAACAAATCAAAAATACCGCTACGGCCAAGGTTATAAAAGGTTATTCCTACAATTTGAGATAACCTTTCATAACCTTGATGGTAGCGGTATTTTTGATTTGTTAGATAAAACACTGTCCGTAGAATCATACCCTTTTGACAAGCGCTATGAATTGCCACTATCACAAATGGTATCTGTAGAATAATAACCCTTGCACTACAAATAACGCAAGCGGAATCACGCCTCTGGTTTTGTAATTTTCCCCGTAATAGCTGACGCAGCCGCTACCGCCGGACTGGCCAGATAGGCTTTGGCTTTGGGCGACCCGAAGCGGCCCAGGAAGTTTCTATTGTTGGTGCCCAGCATGACTTCCCCTTCTCCCATGAGGGCCATGGTTCGGCCTTCACAGAAAGAGCAATACGGTGGTGTCACCATAGCCCCCGCCTCTACCAAGGTTTCAATATATCCCCGTTTCATAGCTTCTTCCATAATGGAATTGGACGCTGGGGTCACCACAAATTTCACAAAAGGATGGACTTTCTTGCCTTTCAGAATGGACGCAGCGATTTCTAAATCTTCCAACCGTCCATTGGTGCAAGAACCTAAGCACACCTGGGTGATTTCTGTGCCTTCCACTTCCGACAAAGGGTGAATGTTATCCACATAGGGCGGACAAGCCACCACGGGTTCCAGGTCTTCGGCCCGATAGCGAAGCACTTTTTCGTAAGCCTCGTCATCTCCCACCTGTACCCAATCGATATCTTCCAGCGGTTCCTTGCAATAGGCCGCTGTTTTTTCATCTGCCGGAAACATGCCCGCTTTGGTACCACATTCTACCACCATGTTGGAAATGGTCAAACGAGAATCGATGGACAAATCGGAAATGGTACTGCCGCAAAATTCCAGTGACCGATAGGTACCGCCAGCGGCTTTCAAATCACCCAGTACACGTAGAATGATATCTTTGGCATAGACCCCTTTGGGCAATGTCCCATCCACTTGAATTTTGATGGCCGATGGCACGCGAAGCCACAATTCCCCTGTGCCCCACAGATAGGCCATTTCGGTATACCCGATGCCAGTAGAAAAACATCCTACGGCACCGTAGGTAGTGGTATGGGAATCGGTGCAAAGAATGATTCGTCCAGGTTTCCCATAGCCCAATTCCGGAATGAGCTGGTGACAAATCCCGCCAGTGCCGTGGAAATCCTGAATACCATACTTCTCACATAATTTATACCCATAGGACAAACTTCTCGGGTCCGTAGGAAGACAGGCAGGATTCAAATGGTCATGGAAAATCACGCATCGATTGGGATATTTCAAAGACGAAAACCCCATATCTTCCAATCGTTTATATAATTTTTCTGTATAAATATCATGACATACCGCGTAATCTGGCTCTACCACCACCAAATCACCAGGCCGCAAATCCGCCGCCCCGGTATGTTCCATTAAAATCTTCTCCGCTATGGTATGACTCTTCATATGTACCTTGTCCTTCTGTTTCACTTGGTATGAAACCGTATATAAGTTAGGAGTGAGGAATTAGGAGTGAGGAGTGGTGGAAGGGGCGCACAATTCATATAGTGCCCCAATACCCCTTTTATATTTTATGATCCAAGCAAATAAAAGTCGTTCATTTTTTATAAAGATGCGGCGCTTTATAAATTTTATGCGCTGCCACCTTCACTCCTCACTTCTAACTCCTCACTCCTAACTATTTTCCCCAGCGTCTCACTGCTTTTGTCGTCTCTTTTTCACACTAGCAACCAGTCCCCCATCCATAATCAGCCTATACAGGTTCTCTGGCATTTTCGGGATGGGGTATTTCTTCCCTTTATGGGAAATATATGCATTGATGACCACTTTCACCGTATCCCCTTCGGTTACCTGGTCCGGCAGGGCAGGACATTCGATGAGAAGTACGCCGTTATTGATGGCATTTCGGAAGAAAATGCGAGCAAAGGATTTCGCAATGATGCAGCGAATCCCAGACGTGGCAATCACTTCCGCCGCCTGTTCCCGGGAAGACCCACAACCAAAGTTGCTGCCCGCTACGATGATATCTCCTTCTCGAATCTGGGCAGCCAATTCTGGGCGAAGTGGTTCAAACATATGCTTTTTTACTTCTTCCCAAGAAGGATAGGATAAATGCTGGGTGGGAATGATAATATCGGTATCGATATCGTCTCCAAATTTCCAGACCCGCCCTTCCAAGGTCATGTCCTTCTTCGGAGATATGTCTTCTTTCCCGATCCTTCCAGTCAGGGCTGCCTGGATAGCCGTTTCCGTAGAAGAAAGGTAAATTCGTCCACCAACATCTCCGGCATAGCCCTCTTCATTGTGACTGTCATTGGAAATCATCAGCTCCGTTTTGCCAATCATAGCCTGTTCGTGGGGCGTAGCACACTGGTTCAGCACCAAACCGCCCGCTTCCATGATGGTGGTCAGATATCCCTTCCGAGCTGCCTCGCTATACACTTCTGCCGTATGAGGAGCCACAGAAAGACGAACCTTCGGTGCCACACGTTTTCCTTCCAAAGCATCGGCTGTTTTCTTGATATCCGACAAAAAACCTCCATAGGCACCACCAATAAAGACCGCCTGCACCGATTGTGCTGGTAAGGTATCTACCACATGACCGGCCCCCACATCCAAAGAGGGCATAACTTTGTCCAAATCCAACACCGCATCATAGGGTCCTTTCCAATCATAAGAAGACTTTGCTGCCATAGGCACAGATACCTTCTGCATGGCCCCGCAAAGAACCATCCAATCCTCTTCAGAAAGTCCCGTATTTCCATCAGAAAAAGCAAGAATGGAATCCTTCGGCAACTTCCCTTTCCATTGAGAAATAAAAGCCCGTGCCGCATCCCTCACGTCTGTTCCAGCTGGCAATGCTCCCATCACCTTGACCCAGAAAATGTTCCGTTCCTTGGCTTTCCACGTTTCAGCGGTCAATGCCTGGGCCATATCTTCCGGAGACAAACAAAGTCCAATAGCACCCAAACCGCCAACCATAGCCACATCCGGGTCCGTGCTAAGAACCAGCGATTCCTTTCCCCATTCATTCTTCAGCAAAGAAAAGGCCATGCCCCTGCCATAATAAAAAGGAATCTGGTACGTCTTAGCAAAATCCATCAATTCCCGCTGCGCCAGAGACACCTCCGGAGAATTGGGCGGCACCGCGTGATCAATCACCACACGCACCTTTTCCGGATGAGCCACCTTCTGCCCGTTTTTTACCAGAATCCGCACAGCCTCCACTGCCTGCATCCCACACAAAACATATTGAGAAGGCTCCATCAACAGTTCTTCACTGCCATTTTCCATGTCAAATAAAACACTCACTTTCATAGTATCCTCCGCCTTAAAAGGAATTATATCTCGCTATACATTATGTATCATTATATCATGAACGAAAAGATAATAAGTTTTTTTACTTTCATGAAAATAAATGATATGATTTTTATATGTAATTTTAAATGTAATGAAGAAGGTGCTGCTATGAGTTTAGGTTATGGCGGAATGGCCCATAAATCAGCAGGAGACAACCATACTGTAATTTATAATTACGGCGGATTTAATCTCGGAGATCCACAATATCGTAATGAAAACAATATATGCGATGGAATCATATGGATTTCTAAAAGTTGCTTTCCTGTTCCCGAAATTCATGAACGAATTAGAAAAATGCCATCCGGCAGAAAGAAATTAGTAAAAAAGCGCATTTTACTTTCTATATACGAACTGCCTATTATGGAATATTTATCCAGGGAACAAATTATTATTGAAAACAGCAAAAATTGTTGGAAAACTATATTCCCACAACAAATTGATTATATTGCAATTCGCTTGCTTGACAATATTTTCAGAGAATACCAAGCAACGGAAAAAATTCTAGAACACGCTTATTATATGGTGTAATTCTAATTTACTATTCATTCCTTCTACGGTACCTATGGATATATGACCACCTTTCTGTCTCTCATTTTTATATGTATCAATTACAAAAAGAGCCGCCACATGGGGTAGCTCTTTTTTCATACTATTTTCTAATCCCTAAGAGATTTTATTTCATTTCAGCGGCTTCTTTCAGTTTCAATACCCGATCTTCTTCCATACGCTGGGTGGTGAAGCGGCTATGTCTGCCCAGTTCCAGGTAGTAGAAAGCCATACCGAAGAGGGACAACACAGCGGCGCAAACATATACTGCAGAGAAGCCATAGGCGGTAACCAAGTTGCCCAGCAGGTACGGGCCTACGCCAATACCCAAATCTAGGAGAACAAAGTAAGTAGATGTGGCGACTCCGATCTGGCTAATAGGCGCACAGTGAATGGATAGAGCATGGCAAGCAGCGGTCAGTGTACCATAGCCAGCGCCCAGAAGGAGGCCACCGGAGAGGAGCATCCAGTCGGTTCTTGCCAATGCAATGGTCATCATAGAGAGGAATGTCAGAACCAGTGCCGGATAAATGACAATGGAACCGCCTTTATGATCCAGAAGCCAACCAGCGATAGGACGGCAAATCAGAGAGGTGAAAGCAAAGCAAATGAAGAACCAGGTACCGCCCACAGCGGACATACCCAAGCTATTGGCATATTCGCCCAGGAAGGAGAGAACTGTGGAATAGCACACGCCACCCACCATAGCGACGAAAGCAATCTGCAAAGATTTCTTTGCAAAGAAGTAGGAAATATGAACTTTGCGAAATTCTTTTCGTTCTGTTTCAGAAATATGACGTTCCGGTACTCTCATGAAGAGAGACAGCAGGAAGATGATGCCAGACAGAACCATCACCACCATCATAGCGGCGGTGAACATATGGAGATTCACAAAGCTCATAGCCATGTACGGTCCAATGGCAGATGCCAGTGTAACGCCTAAGGTGAAATACCCAATACCAGTTCCCATCTGGCTATTTGGAATCAGAGCAGCCACTACGGTAGAAACGGCAGTAGAAGTCATCCCAAAGGAAAGACCATGAAGAAAACGAATCACCATGAAACTTCCTACGCCAGGAGCAATCAAGTACAGGAAAGTCGCTGCAAAGAAAAGAAGGGTGCCGACCACAAGCATCTTTCTCCGTCCCAGGAAATCGATGTAGCGGCCAGCAGGAATGCGGGCTACCAAAGCGCCCACAATAAAAATACCGGAGGCCAAACCGGCCATTCCGATGTCAACGCCCCAGTTCACAATCGCATAGCTGGTGGACCAGAGCATTAGGAGAAAATGAACGATATACACAAGAAGATTGATTCCAATCCCTGAAACATAGTCTTTTGTCCATAATTTTTTAGATGAAACTGCCATTAAAGTATTCCTCCTAAGAATATTTATTTTTACCCATTTTGAAGAATCATATGATGGAAGTCAGCTCCTATTTCACTGACTATTTCCTTTTTATCGGCCTTACGTGGTCTATTCTATATGGGAAATACCGTTTCGTCTAATGTCACCCATGAATCAGAGCTATGTATGATATGCATAGCAGCAACTAATCTGCCATTAATCAATCAGATATATCAGATAGAATCTATACTTTTCATAGTCATTCACCTATGTATTTTTTATATTATGTATACCATGCATGACAATTTTATCAAAAGTTTCATAGGATTTTTTGAACAAATTTGAAAATCCCCCGTATTTACGTGTATAATTGATGATATAGAAAAAAATCATTTCATGCATTGTGAGAATATTTTATATTTCTAGGGACTGGTGACTAGGGACTGGTGACTGGTGACTCGTGACTAGTAGCTGGGATTGGGGTTCTGAGGGTTCTGGCTCCATTGAAAATCTTATGATTTTCTCGGAACCAGAACCTTTTGATATCCAATACATCACTATGTTTTGTTAGCCATACCATCGCTACAGAACCTTCTACATGCACGTTTCACTTCCATGTTTCTCCAGCCACGTCACTACCACAGCCCCCAAAAGCCCCTTCCTCAGGAAGGGGCAGGCTCGCTTGCGAGCCGGGGATAGGCCGACGAAGAAGAGTTGTTAGATTAGCCGCTTTCGCAAGACGTTAAAAGCATTATGCACCTCATCACAATGTATCCGCCAGTGCAAGCTATCCCCCCTGCCCCCCTTCCAGAGGAAGAGGGTAACCGCTAATGCGAACACCGTCACAGGAACCTAATCCCTAATCACCAGTCACCAAATTTCCCGAAAGAAGACAATCATCATGGACCTTAACCAACTGGAATACTTTCGCGCTTTGGCAAACATTCGCCACTTCACCAAAGCTGCCGCAGAAATTTCTATTTCCCAATCGGCCCTCTCCCGATCGATCCAAAAGCTAGAAGACGAGCTGGACCATCCCCTATTTGACAGAAAGAAAAAAGAAATCGTGCTGACCCCACTGGGCCGACGATTTCTTTCCCATGTAGAACGAGCGCTGAACGATATCGAAGAAGGTGTGCAGGAAATCGAACACGCCAATGACCCCCAAGGAGGCATCATAAACCTATCCTTCATTCACTCCCTGGGTGGCGGCGTGCTGCCTCACCTACTTTCAGAATACAAAGAACTGTATCCATCCACCCGGTTCAACCTGGACCAGAACAACTCCGCCATTCTCGCCAAAGGTTTAATCGACGGCAAAAGCGACCTGTCCCTAGGCTCCACCATGATCACCATGGAACACTTGGCATGGACCTACCTGTACTCGGAAGAAATTTACGTCACCGTCCCGAAACATCATCCCCTTTCCACCTATTCCTCAGTGGCTTTAAAAGATATTGAAAAATATCCTTTCATCACCATGAAGCCCCCCTACAGCCTGCGCATCCTGACAGACCAATTCTGCAGCCTCGCCGGCGTTCATCCGGAAATCATCTTCGAAGGGGACGATACCAATACCGTAGCCGGCCTGGTCGCCGCCGACCTGGGCGTGAGCCTTCTTCCCCGCATGATCGCCGCCGATGACCTGGGGATTAAACAAATTCATATTTCCTCCCCCGCGTGCAAACGCGAAATCGGCATCGCATGGAACATGACAAGACCGCTCTCTCCCACAGCCCTTCGGTTTCAACAATTCATCGTGAAACGATTTACTAAATAGCAGTGAAACGAAATGTTTCAAATACATCTGGCGGTCTTATCGCTAAAAAGGTTATAATTCTGCCTGTCCCACCTATATAACAACAAATAAAGACAATCTCTATCGCAAGGTTATACAGGTTATAAAGGTTATACAATATCGCTTCAATGTCTCATAACCTTTTATAACCTGTATCTATTCGCATTCTTGCTGTAAGAATTGGATAGGATTCTTAATTATAACCTGCCCAAAGGGCTAACCTTTATCGCTACTGACACAATAGAAATAAAAAATAATGAATTTCTAATGCATGAAATGTTCGTTTTTTCAGGAAAATTTTTGATTATATAGATAGAGGGGAAATGTTGATGGTTGTTTGTTGGCAGTTGTTGGTTTACGTACCGAGACCTTTGATGACAACTTGCCGAGAAGAAAGAGACATTGGTTTAAGGTTTAGCATGTAACCCCTAAACCGTAAACCAATGACACTGTGGTTTTGTGCAAGTTATGTACTACGGACTTGGAATATAAACCAGCAACTAACAACACACAACCAACAACAAAATACGAATTAATGAAATTCTAACCTGTATAGGTTGTTTTTTCGGGGGTCTATTTCGTTTA
>SAMEA104315425__coassemble_1047_pt1 | contig 16672 bp, 18 predicted proteins | sample SAMEA104315425__metabat2_low_PE_033 | metagenome-assembled genome bin SAMEA104315425 (sample SAMEA104315425) | gut metagenome | biome: Monkey gut; feature: monkey-associated habitat; material: faeces | place: China | collected 2013
CCCTTAGAACCCTTAGAACCCTTAGAACCCTTAGAACCCTTAGAACCCTTAGAATCATTTATTTGAAAATAATTTTTTCACTTAGACAAAACATGTCCTTTCTTTGTGTATAATAGAAATAGAAAACAGAATGATAAGAAAGGAGTCCATTATGTTAGGTGCAATGATTGGTGATATTGTAGGTTCACGTTTTGAATGGCACAATATCAAAAGCAAAGAGTTTCAGTTCTTCCACAAAGATTGTTTTCCTACTGATGACAGTATCATGACCTTGGCTATTGCTAAAGCATTGTTAGAAAGTCAACCCAATTATGGAGATTTGTCAGAAAAGGCAATCTATTATATGCAATCTATAGGAAGGAAATATCCAGAATGTGGTTATGGTGGTAGTTTCTTTCATTGGATATTTTCAGATTACCCCAAGCCTTACGGCAGCTTTGGCAATGGAGCGGCTATGCGCATCAGTCCTGTTGGATTTGCAGCCCATAGTATGGAAGAAGTCAAAAAGTTATCTAAGCAAGTGACGGAAATTTCACATAACCATCCAGAAGGAATCAAAGGGGCGGAAGCTACCGCTATTGCTATTTTCTTAGCTAGGCAGGGAGAGTCTATTTCTTCTATCAAACGATATATCACAGACCATTATTATGATATCTCATTTACATTGGACGGCATTCGGGATACGTATACATTCAATGAAACCTGTCAGGAAACGGTGCCGCAAGCCTTAGAAGCCTTCTTTGAATCCAGTAGCTTTGAAGATGCTATACGAAACGCCATTTCCATCGGTGGAGATAGTGATACCCTAGCGGCCATCACGGGAGGGGTGGCAGAAGCCTATTATGGTATTCCTGAGTCCATTAGGGAAGAGGCCATGAGTTATGTAACCCCACCAGCATTACAACGTATTGTGACGCAGTTTGAAAAGCAATATCAAATGAATTAGGAGGACACTTTATGAAACTAACAGATATCTCTATGGCATTGTGCTGTCTAAATGCATTTCTGTTTAAGGACAAACGGTTTAAAAGTCTTAATAAAGCCATTTGGGTCTTGACCTTCATATATGTCTTAGTGCGCCTGGCCACTGAATTTTTAAACTGGAAGTCGAAACCATTGTAATACAAAAAGCTGCTACATTTAGTCGTCTGAAATGTAGCAGCTTTTTATATGATGTGAATCTAAAAATAGAGGATACTCGTTATCATCTCATTCGAGACCACTGAGAACCTTGAGAACCCTCAGAACTTTTTAGGGTACCACCGGTTTCGCTCCTGTATCTTCAGAATGAACAGGACGACTTTGATGATCCAGGTTTAAGAAAAGTGTCTTTGCATCAGCAGTAATTTTTCGATTTTGAGTGAAAGCAGAGAGGGAACTGAATTTATCCTGTTTATTTCCTTTGATATCGTACACGGCGGATAGCGTTTTGTCCATGCCATAGGTTTGGTCTCTCTTGTTGGCATAGACAGCCATTTGGAATTCACGAATGGAAGAAATCAGATTTCCTTTAGCAAAATCAAAGGCATCCGGAGATGATTTGTAAGTTTCTACATACATGGTGAAATGCATGTTTTCCAGGCTACCTGGATAATCCATGGTAGCCATACCAGACAATGTATCCAAATCCGCATAGGCCACTTCATGTTCATTGGCATAAATGACACGGTAGCGATCAGGCGAAGAAAGTAATGTGTTAGAATCCATCGCCATGACAGCACTTGTTCCCAGTAAAAGCATGGCTCCCATAAGTCCTACGATTTTTTTCATACGAATCACCTTATTTCCTTACACGACTCAGTCGAACTAGCATGCGATAGATATCTTCTACATCCGAAGAGGATAGAGAAAGATTTTCCTGCGTATCAGATAGAATCTTTCCATTTCTGTCATAGCTGTGGGCCCATGTACACTTTTCTTGGTAGTGGCCTTTGACTTTATTTCCCAGCCATTCGCTTTGGTATTCAGAAATAGAAGAAACTGTTTTTCCTTCCGCATAATCAAAGTCTGTGGGATTTTTGACATAGTTTTCTACATACAGAGTGAGGGACATATTCTGAATGCTGGAAGGCATGTCTCTTGTTTCTAATCCAGATAAGGACTGCATATCTCCATAAATGACTTGTTTGTCATTGGCATAGAGGATGCGATACTGGTCCGGATGGGAACGGAGCGTGGCTGAATCCATGGCATTCACAGACAGTGTGCCTAACCCCAAAAGGGCTGCGCAAGTAGCTAGTATGATTTTTTTCATAATGCCTCCTATAAAATTGACTCAGATTCAATTCTTAGGCATGATTATACACTATGAATGGAAATATTGCAAGTACAAGGAGATCCCTATTAAGTGAAATGAAATATGTGATGCTTTCTGCTAATGCAAAGGTTGCTCAGGTTTCTCAGGACACTGAGGTTTCTCACGTTTCTCGAATAAGCTAATGACGCTAGCGTCTATGGGCACATTCGGAGAACCTGAGCAACTTGAGAACCCTTAGAAACTTGAGTAACCTGTCACTACATCAAAAAGAGCTATGAATCAATGATCCATAGCTCTTTTTTAGCATTTCAATATTTATTTCTTCGACAAGGCCAATGCTTTTTCAAAGGTTTCTTTGATGCTTTCCGATGGTTCTTTATCCAAGAGACTCACAACCACGATAGCAATCATAGAGAAGAAGAATCCTGGAACTAATTCATACAAATCAAACCAGGCAAACTGTTTCCAAATAAGAACGGTGAGACCCCCAACGAGAACCCCTGCATAGGCTCCTTTCAATGTCATTCGTTTCCAATACAAGGAAAGAAGCATGGTCCCACCAAAGCAGGCACCAAAACCGGCCCAAGCGTAGGAGACAATGGAGAAGATGTAACTGTTTGGATCAGAACCAAGGAATACAGCAATAGCAGAGACGAGAAGTACTGATAAACGGCTGACGCGAATCAATGTTTTTTGAGAAGCATCTTTACAAAGGAATGCTTGGAACAAGTCGCGGGATACAGCAGAGGATGTGACCAAAAGCTGGGAGGAACTGGTACTCATAATGGCAGCCAGAATAGCGGACCAGATGATACCCGTAATGAATGGGGTGGACAGGGATTCTGCCATGAGAATAAATACGCGTTCTGCATTGGCATTTTCCAGTGGGGTGGTGAGGTACGCTTTACCAATGACACCCATAGCAATGGCAAAGGAGAGTGAAAGCAATACCCAAGTCATTGCTATGTGAGTGGATTTCTTCAAATCTTTTGCATCGCCGATGGCCATAAATTTAACAAGAATATGAGGCTGTCCAAAATAACCCAGGCCCCAACCTAAAGAAGACACCATCATGACCAGAAGAGCACCCATACCAGTAGAATCAGGGAAGAAGGAGAAGAAGTCTGCTCCTTCTTTGGAAAGAATTTCCATGGTCGGTGCAGTGCCGCCCATAGCAAATACAGCTGCTACAGGAACATAGAGAACTGTAAAGAACATCATGGTTCCCTGAATCAAATCGGTCAAAGCTACAGCAGAAAATCCGCCCAAGAATGTATAGAATACAACCACGAAGGCCCCAATCAAGAGAGACTGGAAATAGGGGATTCCAAAAATGGTATTAAACAATTTGCCTGCTGCTACAAATCCAGAAGAAGTATAGATGATGAAGAAAAGAATAATGAAAAGGGCACAAATCAAGCGAAGGCCATTTCTTTTATCTTCAAATCGATTAGAAAAATAATCTGGAATGGTGAGGCTGTTGTCAGCTACTTCCGTATAGTTTCTAAGACGTTTAGACACAAGAAGCCAGTTTGCCCAGGTACCAATGATGAGACCAATGCCAGTCCAGAAAGCAGACAACCCATGGAGATAAGCATAACCAGGAAGGCCCATGAGCATCCAACCACTCATATCCGACGCTTCTGCACTCATCGATGTGAGCCACGGTCCCAATTTACGATCTCCCAAAATGTAGGATGATAAATTTTTCTGCTGCCGTGAATAATAGAGACCGATACACATCATTCCGGCTAGGTATAGAACAAAGGCCAAAGCAATTGGCCAGCTCCATTGGTTACTAAATTCCATGTAAGAATCCTCCCCTTGCAATAAAAAGTATATTTATTAATAATAATGTATTTCTCTACGTATGTAAAGGAAAAATATGAATACTTGTGGGGATAGTAAACGGTTTAAGTCAATTGGCATGCTTGCGCAAGAGTTAACAGGTTGCACAGGTTACTCGGGATTCTTAAGTTTCTCAGGTTCCTCAAATGAGATGAAAACGTTAGTATGTATTGGCCATTCGAGAAAATTTAGAAACCTCTAAAACTTGAGTAACCTGTAATATCTAACGAAATTATATCTGCTCATTCAAAATCTAATAGAATAGAATGACTAAAAAATAACATGACAGAATCGTTATAAACTGGTAAAATATAATAGATTATTGTCATTTTCAGTCGTATAGTAAGTTGAGGTAAAACATGTTTATCGATAGAGCGAAAATTATCGTCGTATCTGGTGCCGGCGGAGATGGTATGGTTTCTTTCCGTCGCGAAAAATACGTGCCCCGTGGAGGTCCGTCTGGTGGTGATGGTGGCAAAGGAGGATCTGTAATCGTCCGTGCCAACAGTGATTTGAACACCTTAATGAATTTCCGTCGTCACCGCAAGTTTGCTGCCAAAGCCGGTGGAAATGGCGGAGCGAAAGAAATGTTTGGCAAAAACGCCGAAAACGTCATTGTAGAAGTACCGCTGGGAACCATGGTGTATGACAACCGCACAGGAGAACTTCTGGCAGACATGACTCAGAATGGACAGGAAGCCCTGGTGGTCAAAGGCGGCCATGGTGGCCGAGGAAATTCTCACTTTGCTACCAGTGCCGTCCGTGCGCCTACCTATGCAGAAAAAGGGGAACCTGGCGAAGAAAAAGAATTGCGCCTGGAACTGAAAGTACTGGCTGACGTAGGTCTTTTGGGATTCCCGAGCGTAGGGAAATCCAGCCTGATTCGTAAAGTATCTGGTGCTAGACCGGAAGTGGCAGCGTACCACTTCACCACTTTGACTCCTGTTTTGGGTGTAGTCAATCTGGACTATGAAAGAAGTTTCGTCATGGCGGATATCCCAGGTCTTATCGAAGGAGCTAGCCAGGGAACCGGTTTGGGTGATGAATTTCTTCGCCATGTGGAACGCACCAAAGTGCTCATTCACGTCTTAGATGCCGCCGGAAGCGAAGGAAGAGAGCCGTTGAAGGATTTCCACATCATCAACAATGAATTGGAACTGTACAGCCCTGAATTAGCAAAAAAGAAACAGATTGTTGCAGCCAATAAAATTGATCTTATCGAAGATCCAAATAAACTGGAAGAATTGAAAGAAGCCATTGAAAAAGAAGGCTATGATTTCTATCCCATTTGCACACTTTCCGGCGAAGGCACCCGTCCATTGATGGAAGCGGTGTGGAAACTGCTGCAGGAAATTCCGGACGTATCTTTTGAAGAACCAGAAAAAGCCATTGTGTACGAAGCACCAAAAGAAGAATTCTTCATCGAAGAAAAAGATGGCGTATTCTATATCAAAGGCAAGCGCGTAGAAAAACTGGTAGGTATGACCGACTTTGAAGACTACGTATCTCTCCGTCGTTTTGACAGAGCTTGGAAATTCATGGGCCTGGATAAACTTCTGAAAAAAGAAGGCATTCAGGAAGGGGATACAGTCAATCTCTATGGTGTAGAATTCACCTGGTCCGAAAATAGAAGCGAAGAGTAATTGATCTAATATACTGATTGGTAAATCATTCATATAAATAATTGCGTATAGCGAAGAATTTCTCATAAATTGATAAGAGAATAGCGTAGAGTTTTATGTCAGTTTTGATAGATGCCCTTGTACGGAATTCGCATTTTATATAAAAAGGGGATTGGGGCACTTTCAAATTTTGTGCGCCCCTTCCATCACTACGCACTTCGCACTTTTCTATCCAAAGCAAATGAATGATCATCCATGGATGTAAATAATTTAAGGAGAACATAGATGCTTACAAGCAAACAGAAACGAACTTTAAAAAGCATGGCCGTTCAATTGCCGGCTGTGGTACAGATTGGTAAAGATGGCATGGGAGACAATGTCATTCAAAGTGTAGAGGATGTGTTACTAGCTAGAGAATTAATCAAGGTTAAAATCAACCAGAACTCCGATGAAGACATCCGTAGCACCGCAGCGTACTTGGTAGACCATTTGGATTGTGAACTGGTTCAGATTATTGGCAGAAACTGCGTACTTTTCAAGAAGAAAGAAAAGAAATCTCATTTTGATGATATTATCTAATTTGGGGAATATCTTTTACGGATTGAGTTATTTGAAGGATTGCCGCTAGAAGTTAGAGGTTTCTCAGGTTGCTCAAGGTTCTCAGGTTTCTTAGGTTTTTCGAATATGCTGATGAACGTCGATGCTATCATTTCAGTTAAGCAACAAGAAGTTTTAGATAGCCTTTTGTTGCATTTAGGATATAACATTCTATGTAAAGTGGTGATATATGTATGTCACCACTTTTTGCATGATTCAAATAACTTGTTACGTCCCACGTTTATAACATGTGTTTTCCTAGCGGTAATATCTCATTCGGGGAACCTAAGAAACCTCTGAACCCTGAGCAACCTGAGAAACCTTCTAGCTACTCTAGATACCGCTCCTATGAAAAACAACATTCCGAGAGTTATCACATTTTTCCACTCTATTTCTTCTATTTCTACGTCGTGTATGCTACAATGGAATGGTAAATGCCATAAAGGGCGGAATCCGAGGTGAAAATATGGGAAATAAAATCAGTTTGGTTCTTGGCGGTGCCCGCAGTGGAAAAAGTGAATTTGCGGAAAAGCTGATGTATCATTCTCAAGGGAAAAGAAAAGGATACATTGCCACTAGCCAAATTTTTGATGATGAAATGAAATACCGGGTGATCCTGCATCAACAGAGGCGTCCCAAAGAGTGGAAAACCTTTGAAGTCATGCATGGTGCCGCTGACGAGATGGATGCGATTCTGGAAGGAGCAGATACCATCCTTTTTGACTGCATAACCATGTATGTGAATAATCTGTTGATGGACCATATGAAAGGGATTACCGTAGAGACCCTGGGTGTATCTGATTTGGAAACACTGCAGAAAACACTGGAAGCCGACTTGGATGGCATGTTTGCTTCTATTTCAAAATACCAGGATAAGGAAATCATTTTTGTGTCCGATGAGCTAGGCATGGGGATTGTTCCTGCTAATGCGATGAGCCGGGTCTACAGGGATCTGGTGGGGCTGGCAAACCAGTACATTGCTAAGCGAGCAGAAAAAGTTTATATTTCCATCGCTGGTATCACAGTGAATTTGAAAGAATTGGAATGTAAGTTGTAAGTGGATAATAGCATAAATAGTCAATCAATCTGCGATAGATGAATATTGCGTAAATACCTCTATGACATATTTATATATAAAAGGGGTATTGGGGCGCTTCTAAATTTTTTTGCGCCTCTTCCATCACTACGCACTTTTCCAGTAATGACAAATGAATGACTGCTACTATATACCGCTGTACATCATAACCAAGAGGAGTGAAAAACTATGACCAAAATCGCAAAGAAAGTCATGTTTCAGGGAACCAGTTCACATGTAGGCAAAAGCATTTTGACCACCGCTTTTTGTCGTATTTTAACCCAAGATGGATATAATACCGCCCCGTTTAAAGCGCAAAATATGGCACTCAATTCCTATGTCACCCGTTCTGGTGGGGAAATTGGTCGTTCCACCGTGGCGCAGGCAGAAGCAGCTGGAGCCGATCCAATTGTACAGATGAATCCAGTGCTTTTGAAACCTACCGGCAATTCTTGTTCTCAGGTGATTTTGTTAGGTCAGTCGGTCGGAAATTACAGCGCATCAGATTATCAGAATAAATATAGCCAGAAAGCATGGGCCAGTGTCAAAGAAGCACTGGCTTATATGGAAACCCATTATGATGCACTGGTTATCGAAGGGGCCGGAAGTCCTGCAGAAGTCAATCTGAAGAAGAATGATATTGTCAATATGCGTATCGCCAAGGAATGCCAGGCACCGGTGTTCCTTATCGCCGATATTGATCGTGGTGGCGCTTTGGCATCTATTGTCGGTACTTTGGAACTGCTTGATGATGATGAAAGAGCGTTGGTCAAAGGCCTGATTATTAATAAATTCAGAGGGGATATTACCCTTTTGGAACCAGCACTAACATTCCTGAAAGAAAAAACAGGGATTCCGGTCCTGGGAGTCATTCCTTACTTGGATAAACTGGGAATTGATGATGAAGATTCTGTTTCTTTACAGGACCTTCCTTCGGACCATGTGATGAGGGATATTCATATTGCGGTCATTCAGACTCCAAAAATTTCCAACTTCACTGATTTTGATGCCTTGAATCATGAACCCGATGTGAATGTACGTTTCGTTCAGCAGGGAGATATGATTGGAAATCCAGACCTCATTATGCTTCCAGGCAGTAAAAATACCACCGAAGATTTGCTGTACCTGAAACGTCAGGGCTATGCAAAAGAAATCCAGGAACTGGCTGCCCAGGGCACACCAGTTATTGGCATTTGCGGTGGTTATCAGATGCTGGGTGAAAAAGTGTGTGATCCACTGCATGTAGAAAGTGAAAATGATGAAGTAGAAGGTCTTGGTCTGCTGCCTTACACCACGTCCATGCATGGTAAGAAAAATACGTACCAGGTATATTTTGATTGCGATGATTTGCCTTTCCTGGATATGCATTTCTCCGGAAAAGACATGCGGGGCTATGAAATTCACATGGGCGAAACCACATTGACAAAGCCTGCCCAGTCTTTGTTCCATATCACCAAGAGAAGTGAAGAAGATGTGGACCTGCAGGATGGATTCATCAATGAAGCGCATAATGTATTTGGCACCTACTGCCATGGCATTTTTGATAACGATGAAATTCGTAGAGAGGTTCTCAATGCATTGCGTCGCAGAAAAGGATTGAAGGAACTGCCCATCCAATTCCGCTATCGCCAGTATAAGGAATCTGAATTTGACCGCTTGGCCAATACGGTAAGAAAACATTTCGATATGGATGCTTTCTATGATATTTTGGGGAAAGAATAATTGGAAAGCTGGTATTACTCCGCCCTATATGCAGCCATTCCTTTGGCTGCTTTAGTGGTGGATACGGTGTATGGGGACCCTCGGTCGAATTATCATCCGGTGGTACTCATAGGAAATCTTATTTCCTTTTATGAAAATAAATTGTATCCCAAAGTCAAGACGTCCAATGGAAATATGTTTTTCCGTGGCATGATAGTGGTGCTGCTGGTTCTTTTGACCGTAGGACTTTTGACCGGTTTTCTTGTATGGCTTGGAAACCAGGCAGGCATTCTTCTCTATGCTGCACTAGCTACGGTGATTCTCTATTTCACCATGACACCCAGGGCATTGGCAAGAGACGGGTTGGAGATTTATCATCTCTTGAAAGATGGGGATATCGTAACCGCTCGTAAACGTCTCAGTTGGATTGTAGGCCGTGATACAGAAAACTTGGAAGAAGGAGATATCGCTCGCGGTACCATTGAAACCGTGGCTGAGAATACCACGGACGGTATTATTTCGCCGCTGTTCTATTTCCTACTTTTTGGTCCCGTAGGAGCCATGGTGTATCGAGCTGGAAATACCATGGATTCCATGCTAGGCTATAAAAATGATCGATATCTCTTCTTCGGTCGCTTTGCTGCTCGGTTGGATGATGTACTGAACTATATCCCAGCTCGCATTACTTTTCTTCTTTTCGTGGTAGCCGCTTACTTACTACAACTGGATGGAAAGAATGCTACCAAAATTGGGCTCCGTGATGCGCCGAAACATCCGAGTCCCAACGGAGGCTATGCAGAAGCAACTGTAGCAGGCGCTATGCATGTACAGCTCGGTGGATATAATTACTATGAAGGAAAACCAGAATTTCGTGAATACATGGGCGATCCAGAAGTGCTTCTTAAGGCAGATCATATTAAGACGTCCATTATGATGATGTATGGTGCTACTATTTTATTCATTCTTGTAGAATCGATATTGATTTTCTGGCTTTGGTAATTTAGTGACTAGTAACTAGATAGTTTTACATGTGATTGGCTATAACAATTATTTCATAATCCATTTTGTAAACTAGTTAGAAGTGAGGAATTAGGAGTGAGGAGTGGTGGAAGGGGCACACAATTCATAAAGTGCCCCAATACCCTCTTTTTATATAAGACACTTTTCATACAATTTGTGTAAAAATGAGCAGCACTTCCAAAGTTTATCCGCCGCACTACTATTTCTCACTTCAAACGTCTCATTTCTAACCAAAGGAATCTTTTCTTTTACATGCCATTGCTAATTACTAATTACTAATTACTAGTTACTACTTTTGGTGATATATATGAATGCATTTCTTGTGGGGCTCCAGTTTCTGACCCGTATCCATATTTCTAACAGAACCGTATGGAATGATGAGGAATTCGGAAAAAGTGTTTCCTATTTTCCTATGATTGGTTGGATCATTGGTGCCTTTCTGTGTTTACTATATTTCTTAATGGAACCATTGGGGGTTCCACTGTTGACCGGCTTTTTACTGGTGGTTGGAGAATTGTTTCTTACTGGAGGCACGCTGGCAGATGGACTGATGGATTCTTCCGATGGGCTTTTCTCCGGTCGTTCCAAAGAACGGTGTTTGGAAATCATGAAAGATAGCCTGATTGGCTCTTTTGGCATGCTTTCTATTCTCATCTACGTACTTTTGACCACTCTTTGCTTAGGTTCTATCGATACATCTCTGTACATGGTTCTGATTGCGATGCCTACCTTAGGACGGCTTAACTTGGTCATCAGCATTTGTGAATACCCTTATGCCCGGCCTTATGGAATGGGGAAATCCTTCGCTGCCTATCGCAGTCCCTGGGCCGTAGAAGTGGCAGCAGTGACAGCTCTCCTTCCAGCACTTTACTTTGGTTTCACCTATTTGCTTTTGGTAGGCTTTGCCATTCTTTTGGGACTCTACTTGAACCATTGGGTAGTTGGAAAAATAGGTGGTACCACAGGGGATACCTACGGATTTGTCAATCAAATCACGGAAGCAAGTATTGCATTATTATTTGTTATTTTGACAAGGGGGAATCTATGGCCTATGTAGTCAGTTCACCAGGATCCTGCGGCGAATTTATCCAAGGATATGCCAATGGTTCTTCCTTTATGGTGACTTGTCCCATTAATCGATACGCCAAGGCTTTGGTGACTGAAAATGCAAAGGAAATTCTTCCTGAAAAAGCAAAACAAGCAGCCCTGAAAACGTTAGCTTATTTAGGTGCGGCCAATGAAATGCCGAAAGTAGAATTGATTTCTTCGATCCCCAAAGGAAAAGGCCTTGCTTCTAGTACCGCCGATATCAGTGCGGTATCCCAGGCAGTGGCACTGTCTTTGGGGCGAAAACTTTCTGCTGAAGAAATCGCCCACATTGCCCTATCCATTGAACCCAGTGATGCTACTTTTTTTGAAGGTATTGTGCAATTTGATTATCGCCAGGGAAAACTGATTCGTCCTATGGGACTTTGTCCGGCCATGGATATTCTTATCTATGATTGTGGTGGGGAAGTAGACACCATGACGTTCAACTCTAGAAATGATTTGATTGCGCTGCAGAAAAGCAATGAAAAGGAAATTGCAAAAGCGGTGTCTCTTTTTGAACGAGGGATTCGCCAGCAATCAATAGAGAACATCGGAAAGGCTGCATCCATCAGTGCGTTTTGCAATCAGAAAATTTTATATAAAAAACAACTGGATGATTTCTATCGCGTCGGTGTGGCTGCTGGGGGAAAAGGAATCGTCTGCGCCCATAGTGGTACCGTGTTGGGCTTGATTCTCCCTCATGGTACAGATGAAAAACCAATCCGACAGATTTTAGAAAAAGAAATCGAACACATTGAATTTCTCGATTACGTCAGTGTTACCAATCAGGGAATGCAGATTACTGGTGCTTAGGGATTACCATGTTGTTATGTCAAGATTTGAGCTAGTAAGCATGATTTTGTTAGAAGTTAAAGGGTTTTCAAGGTACTGAAGGTTCTAAGGGTTCTCGAATGTGCTTATAAACGTTAGCGTTATTCATCTCGTTCAAGAGACGTGAAAACCTGCAGTATCTTTTCCACGAAAGAATCACATATTTCGCTTAACCTAACAGCATTTCTAAAAATTGACAATTGGTGACTAATCATCAAAATAGTGCGTCGGCAATCCATAAAGTTTACTATATAAGAAGGTGAATGATATGACCATCAAATCGTCTCGCCATGGTGGCGATGTATTTGGACTTTCAGAAGAAGAGCGACAGAAAACCATTGATTTCAGCATCAATATCAATCCGTTGGGGCTTTCTCCTATGGGGAAGAAAGCCCTTTGTTGTGCCTGGGAAACGGAAACCCTTCGGTACCCTGATGTAGAATGTAGAGAGTTACGTCACCAGCTGTCCATCCGGTATGGCATGGCAGAAGAAACCATCGCCTTAGGAAATGGTGCCACGGAACTGATGTATAAAATGTTGGAACTGCTTCGGCCACAAAAAGTCATCGTGACCGCTCCTGCCTTCAGCGAATATCGATTATCTGCTGAGGCTGCCCATGTGCCAGTAGAAAGTGTCGTTCTCCACAAAGAAAATAATTTTCATCTTCCTATAGAAACCATCAAGGAAAAGATGACGAAACACACTTTGGTATACCTGGGCAATCCGAATAACCCCGATGGACAGCTTCTTCCAAAGGAAGATTTTTTATCCTTGCTGAAACGGGCTAAAGAAACAGGAAGTTTCCTCTTCATTGACGAATCCTTTATTGATTTTGTGGGAGAAGATGCATCCTATCGTTCCTACTTCAAAGATAATGATTGTGGCGCCGTGGTGATGTCTCTGACAAAATTCTACGCCGTGCCGGGACTCCGTATTGGCTGCGCTTTCATGAGTCCTTCTTTATGTGAACAATTGAAGGACACGTTAATTCCATGGAATGTAAATGGTTTGGCGCAATGCTATATGATTGCCGCTTTACAAGACAGTGCCTATCAAGAAGAAACCGTGTTGTATTGTAAAAAAGAAAGACGTGCCTTGGTGGAAGCATTGGAAAAATTGCCCTTTGTGGAAGTACTTCCCGGTTGTGTCAATTTTATTCTTTGCCGACTCATGGATCGTTTCGTCAATGCTGCAGCCCTGCAAGAAGCACTACGACCCTATCACATCTTTATCCGTCAATGTGGTAATTACGAAGGGTTAGATAATACCTATTTTCGTGTGGCTGTCAGGACGGAAGAAGAAAACAGGAAATTGTTGGAAGCTTTGGAAAGTTTAGTACCTAGGGATTAGTAGCTAGGCCCTAGGAATTAGCTACTCTATTCATACTTTAAAATAAGGAGTTATTTATATATGATTACGCTCTATTTGATTCGCCACGGAGAAACGGAATGGAATAAATCAGGTCGCTACCAGGGATCCACCGATGTGAACTTATCGGAAATGGGGCTGTTGCAAGCGCAAAAGACAGCGGAATATTTCCGAGGTATTTCTCTTGATGGTGTCATTTCCAGCCCCTTGAAGCGTGCTAGAATCACCGCAGAAGGAATTGCCAAGTCTCATCAGCTAGAATTGGAATTGGTACCGGAACTGCAAGAACTTTGTTTTGGTGATTGGGAAGGAAAGACCTTTGGTGAAATCGATACGCTTTGGCCAGGCATGATGGATGAAATGTACCATCATCCAGATACGCTTCGTTTACCTCATGGCGAGTCCTTCCTGGATTGCCAGAAACGAACCATGTCTTTTATCAATCAACTGCTTCAAAGAGGAGATAACAAATCCTACGCCATCGTCAGCCATGGAGCTGCCCTTCGTACTATCATCTGCGCTATGATTGATATCCCCTTGGCCCGTTCGTGGAATATGGGTTTGTCCAATGCCAGTGTGACCACCATTCGTCACTATGTGGGAGAAAAGAATATGGCAGATATGAATATGCTATTTTCTCTGAATCAGACGTCCCATTTGGAAGAGGCAGGGACACCACATACCTATACCAAATAGGACATGCATTACAACGGAGGTGTTGGTATGAAAAATGAAGCGTTACAAGAACTCAGTAAAAGTGAACTGGTTGAACTGATTGGTTTATATGCAAAGAATTGGCTTGCTTTAGACGGAGTTTGGTTTCAATCTATTGAAAGAAAATGGGGCATGGATGAAGCCATGTATCACGATGAAGAAGCGTGGAAACGATTTACTGTCATCGAAGCCAAGCGTATCAAAGGATTTTTGCATCTTCCAGAACATCCTGGCTTGGAAGGATTAGAAAAAGCACTTCATTTTCGCTTCTATGGTCATTTGAATCGTCATGAATGCACGTGGCAAGATGGCAAATTGATATACAGAAACTATGATTGTAGGGTACAAACCGCTCGACATAGAAAAGGCATGCCTTATCATCCTTGTAAATCCGTAGGTGTGTATGAATATACCGGATTTGCTAAAACCATCGATGACCGGATCACTTGTCGCTGTATCAGCTGCTATCCTGATTGCACGGAAAGTCCCGATGGTTGCTGTTGGGAATTTTCTATCAAGTCATAATATGAAATAAATGCAACATTTGATATAATAAAAATACAGGATTTCGAAAGTGGAATAAAGGAAGTGGTTTGCGATGAGTTGGATATTAATCATTGTAATTGTTAGTGGTATTTTCTGGTTTGTTAAAGAGTACAACTCATTGCAAGCAGAAGCACAAAGAATCAAAGCTGGTGATTCTAATATTAAGACGGCTTTGCATCGGAAAGTAGATACGATTAACCAGTTGATTCCAATTGTAGAAGGATATGGAAATCATGAAAAGATTATTCATATCAAAGTGAGTGACAACCTGAAAGAAATGGCTTGCCAGTCCGCGCATGTGGTTTAAAATATTCAAGCCTTGGCAAGCAATTTCCCGGAACTCAAAGCCAATCAAACTTATCAAAATCTAATGGATCAAATTGTTAATTTAGAAGCACAACTACAAGGATATAGAGTACAGTACAATCAGAATGTTGAGTTTTATAATTCTCATTTAAAAGGTTTACCTATTTGTCTGGTTGCTGGTCCTTTAGGCTTTAAAGAAGCACCTTATTATGATTTTGACAATGATGAAGCTATCAAATTATTCCAAGGTGCAGATGAGCAAATTTTAGTAGATCTGCTTAAAACATCTGGCACAAAAATCAAAGATACAGGCTTGAAACTAAAAGATACAATGCAGTAAGAAGTAGCCGTGCCATTAAAAAAGCAATTGGAAAAGACAATCGATACATCTCCAAAAGAAAAAGATGAAAATCAAGATAAATAAATGATGAAATTTGATTCCCTATCATGGTATAATGATAGGGAATTTTAATTGCTATAAGCAGTAAAAAGTAAAGGAGCGTTTTCTTATGAGCAAAATTTTTGTTATCGGACATAAATCCCCAGATACAGACAGCATTGCAGCTGCTATTTCTTATTCCTATCTGAAACAGCAGCAGGGCGTAGATGCTGTTGCTGCTAGAGCTGGTGAACTGAACAAAGAATCCAAGTACGCATTGGATTATTTCAAAGTAGCAGAACCAGAATACCTGGCTTCTGTAGAACCAGGCACCCAGCTGATTCTGGTGGATCACAATGAATCCAAGCAGTGCGTAGACGGCGTGAAAGATGCAGACGTACTGGAATTGATTGACCATCACCGCATTGGTGATTTTGAAACAGCTAACCCCATTTTCATCCTGGTTCGCCCAGTAGGCTGTGTCAATACCGTCATTTGGGGACTGTACAAAGCGGCAGGCATTCAGCCATCCAAAGCCGTGGCTGGTATGATGCTCTCTGCTATCATCTCTGATACCGTTCTGTTCCGTTCTCCAACCACCACTGAAGAAGATAAGAAAGCGGTAGCTGAATTGGCTGACATTGCTGGTGTAGATTACGAAGCCTATGGTATGGATATGCTGAAGGCCGGTGCTGATATTTCTGATTACCCAGCTGAAAAACTGGCTCACAACGATACCAAAGAATTTGAATCCAATGGCAAGACATTCAGCTGCGGACAGATTTCTGTGATGGACCTGGCTCCTATCAATGAAAAGAAAGCAGAAATCATGAAAGCCCTGGAAGCTACCAAAGCAGAAAAAGGCTATGAAGCATCTTACCTGATGGTTACCGATATTCTGGCTGAAGATACCTATCTGTGGTTCACCGCCGGAGCAGAAGAAGCTGCTGAAAAAGCATTTGATAAGAAAGCAGAAAACAGTTACGTATACCTGCCGAAGGTAATGTCCCGTAAGAAACAGGTCGCTCCGTTCCTGCTCAAAGTGTATGGAGAATGATATTTGCTTGATACCTTATAAGCAGATTTGCGGTCTATCCGCTAACTGAATAGGTTATAAAAGGTTAAAAAGGGTATAAAGGGTTATAATTGATTCTCATAACCCTTTGTACCCTTTTTATGTGGAAATATCGTTATTTTCATGCCCATATATACCAATGTCATTAAGCTAAGGATTTGCATTGATAGGCATGATCCTGCTAGTTGAGCATAAGGTTCTGAAGGTTCTAAGGGTACAAAGGGTTCTCACGTTCCTCGAATG
>SAMEA104315425__coassemble_1059_pt1 | contig 16535 bp, 13 predicted proteins | sample SAMEA104315425__metabat2_low_PE_033 | metagenome-assembled genome bin SAMEA104315425 (sample SAMEA104315425) | gut metagenome | biome: Monkey gut; feature: monkey-associated habitat; material: faeces | place: China | collected 2013
AGAACCCTGAGAACCCTGAGAACCCTGAGAACCCTGAGAACCCTGAGAACCCTGTATTCAAAATAGACTTTATTTTCCACTCACACGTGATAGCCTGATAGTGTATAATAAGACCAAGATTGGTTATATATTTGTTATTAATAGCAATAAGCGAGGCCATTATGATACCAAAATCATTAGATGATACGGATATAAAAATTATTTCTGAGCTGCGGAAAAATGGTCGCATTTCCATGACCGAATTGGGAAAGCGGGTGTACTTGACCAGCCAGGCGGCGAAGAATCGATTGGAACGGTTGCAGGACCTGGGAATCGTGCAGCGTTACACAGTCAATGTGAATTGCCCCGTTTTCGGCTATGCGATCCATGGAATTTTTGAACTGACCACCACAGAGGAGACAAAGCCAGGCTTTTTGCATTTCGTAGAGTCTACGGAATTCCATATTCTTCATTGTTATGAAGTGGATGGGGAACACCATTTCTTCATCGATGCCCACTTTGATAGCGAAGAATCTATGGCCGCCTTGGGAGAAGCTCTCAAAGACTTCGGTACCTTGGTGGTTCATCCCGTCACCGCAGAAATTCATGGCCAGCATCCGGTAGACGAGTAAAAGGCAGTGAGGAATTAGGAATGAGGAATGGTGGTGGCGGCGCACAATTTTAGAAGTGCCGCAAAGTATAAAAGGTTATCATTCTACGAATTTCTATTTCTTAACATGTAAATCATACCGCTTATCACAAGGTTATAAAGGTTATATAAGGTTATGAAACTTATGGCAATCCCATAACCTTATATAGCCCTTTTAACCAATTACTAAGCCTTAGTTGTGATATGTTAGAATAGGGAAATGAGTAGAATAATAACCTTCTTTAATTATGTAGTGCTTATTTCTAACTCCTTATTCCTGATTTTTAGAAGGGGTATTTTATGTTCGATTTTCTTGATATTAGCACTGTCATGTATCGTGTACCAGCGCTTTTGATTGCGCTTTCTATGCATGAGTATGCCCATGCGGCGGTGTCCGATGCCTTGGGGGACCCTACGCCGGAGCGGGAAGGGCGGCTTACTATCAATCCGATGGCCCATTTGGATTTGATGGGGACCTTGCTTTTGGTGATTTGCGGATTTGGCTGGGCGAAACCGGTCATGATTGATCCCAGGTATTATAGAAATTATAAAAGTGATGTGCTGAAAGTGTCTTTTGCAGGACCGGGGATGAATTTATTCCTTTGCTTCTTGTCCTTGCTTTTGATGGCCATTCTGGGCCGCATGGGCATGTTGGGACAAGGTGGGTATCTGTTCCTGCAATGGATTATGATGTACAATGTGTGGTTCGCTTTTTTCAATCTCATTCCGGTGCCGCCCTTGGATGGCTCCAAAATTGTGAGCATGTTTCTTCCGGGGGAACTCTCTTGGAAATTTGAAAATTTCAATGCTCGGTATGGATTCATCATTTTGATGCTCATCGTGTTCAGTGGGCTGGTGAATCGCATCATCAATCCATTGGCGCAGGGATTTATTTCACTGTGCTATCTGCTGATTCACATGGTCTTTTAAAGAGCAGTTAGAAGTGAGAAGTTAGAAGTGAGAAATGGTGGAAGGGGCGCATCAAAATTTGGAAGCGCCCCATATAAAAGGTTATTATTCTGCTGATTTCTGCTTTTTCATATGCCAATTCATACCGCTTGTCATAAGGTTGAAAAAGGTTATATAAGGTTATGAAAACTACGGTAAGAACATAACCTTATAATACCCTTTTTAACCTTGAACTAAGCCTTCCTCGGGATATGTTAGAAGAGGGAAGTGCGCAGAATAATAACCGTCATAATAGTTTGCGGTACCCTATCAATTTGATGTGCTGCTATCACCATTCCTTACTATAATTGTTGTTTGTTACTATGTAATGATTGGGGTATGTATGAGTATCACCTGGATGATTTATGAAATACTGGGAACGGTGGCGTTTGCTTTTTCGGGGGCCATGGTGGGGCTTTCTCGGCGGATGGATATTTTTGGAATCACCGTACTGGCGGTTATGACCGGTGTTGGTGGTGGTATGGTCCGTGATGTACTGTGCGGGATCACACCGCCTATGGCGCTGCAAAATCCGACCGGACTTCTCGTATCCATTGGAACCGCCCTTTTGATTAGTGCGTTGTATCCCTTCTGGCGGGTGACCAAATCGAACCGGCGGCTCATTGTATTTATGTATAATATTTCTGATACGGTGGGGTTGGCCTCTTTTACTGTCACCGGTGCCTTGACTGCTTTTTATACATTTCCCGATTCCTATCACTACCTGTTGCCCACCATGCTGGGGCTCATCACTGCCGTAGGGGGCGGTATGCTTCGTGATATGATGGCACGAAAAATGCCGGTGGTACTCTATATGGATGTGTATGCCGTCGCATCGGTAGCTGGTGGCTTAGCACTCTGCTTCCTTAGAAATACCATGTCCCTGGCGTACGCCTCCTGGGCTGCTTTTGGGATCGTGGTGCTTCTGCGCTTCTGCGCCATTCATTTCGGATGGCAGTTGTATCATCCGCATAAAAAGCGGTAAACGTGTGTAGAGTATGTCATGGTGGTATGCAACGTTGTTAAGAAGGTTATTATTCTGCTGATTTCATTATCGAACAATCTTCTCTGTCCTTCTTATGCAAGGTTAAAAGGGTTATATAAGGTTATGGAAATACCTCTATTTTCATAACCTTATATAACCCTTTTTCTTTGGAAAATGAAATTTGTTAGAACACAGTACGTGGTGAAATAATAACCTGTCCGAAGGGCTAACCTTTCTTCTATAGGTTATACAGTATATGAGAATAACGCTATTCCATTACTCTATATAACCCTTTTAACCTTGCTCATGGCGGACTAAGAAAAATGTTAAATGGTGAAATTCGTAGAATAATAACCTTTTATTTATTAGCGGCCAGTTTCACAATTTCCACCGCCTGTTTCGCACAGGCTACCAAATCGTCAATGACTTGGTATTCCGCATTGGTGTGGCATTTGAAGTTGCCCGTACCGATACCTACGGCAGCAATGCCGTGTTCGTTGAAGTGGTTGGCGTCCATGCCACCGCCACCCTGTTTGAAGAATGGGGAAAGTCCGATAGCTTCGGCTGCTTCTTTGGCTAACACGCAGGGGCGAGCAGTTTCTTCTAGGCAGAACGCATGGTACAAGGTGTGTAGGTTCACTTCAATGGGGGTGTTGTATTTCTTGGAAATCAAATCAGCTGCGTTCTGGATGTCTTCGGAAATCTTGGCATATTCTTTGGCATCCCGGCTGCGCTGTTCTCCGGTGATGACAACCTTGTCGCACACTACGTTGGTGGCACTGCCGGCTTCGATGATGGAGAAGTTTGCCGTGGAAACAGGAGAGAGGCGGCCATCGGGAAGATGCATGATGAGGTCCGCCGCTACCTTGAGGGCATTCAATCCTTTTTCCGGTTCATTGCCTGCATGGGCAGTGATGCCATGAACGGTGATGGTCACGCGGCCTTTGCTAGGTGCGGCCAGGACGATGGTGCCTGCTTTACCAGATGCGTCGTATACAAAGCAGCTCTTGGACTGGAATTTGGAGAAATCGTACTGGGCAGAACCTTCTACACCGGTTTCTTCACAAATGGAGAAAGCCACTTCGATGGGGCCGTGGGGAATCTGCTGTTCTTTGACTTCTCGGAGCATAGCCAGGATAGCAGAGACACCGCCGATATCATCGCCGGCCAGGATGGACGTACCATCGGAAGTGATGATGCCTTCTTCTTCTTTGATGATAGGCTGGATATGGCCGTGGTTGCCTACTCGGTCCATATGAGCGGAGAAAAGCACCGCTTCTTTCGTGGGATCGCCGGGCAGAATGGCATATACATTGCCTGCGTTACTACCAAGCACTTTGCCAGCCTCATCTTCTGTGACGGTGAGGCCCAAATCTTCCAGTTTTTTCTTCAGCACATCCGCAATGGCACGTTCCTTGCGAGAATGTACTTCGATAGAAACCAATTCTTTAAATTCGTTGATGAGACGTTCTGTATTCATATATTGTAAATCCTTTCATTATATTAATAGGTGACTGGTGACTAGTGACTGGTGGCTGGGAAAGGGATTAGGGATTAGGCCCTAGGGATTAGGGAATATTGCAACTAGCGAAAGTATCTCTAGTGTCTTGTCTCCCCGTCGGGCAATGCGGTTAAGTTAAGGATTTGCATTGATAGGTATGATTCCACTAGTGAGCATAAAGTTCTGAAGGTTCTAAGGGGACTAAATGTTCTAAGGGGCCCTGAATGAGATGATAACGCTAGTGTCTATCGGCTCATTCGAAGAACGTGAGAACCCTTTGTACCCTTAGAACCTTCAGAACCTTTTTCCAGAACGGAATCATCGCATATATCGCTTAACTTAACAGCGTTGTATGAAAAGCGAACTCGTTTTTCCCTAATCTCTAATCCCTAGTCACGAGGTTATCCAAACAGTACAAAATCTCCGATGACGATAAGCAGGCAGGACACAACCATCGGGATGGCGGTACGTTTCACCAAGTCGAAGGGGCTGATGCCGGCCATGCCGCTGGCTACGATGATAACGCCGGTGATAGGAGAAATCGCTCTGGCGGAGCTGGCGATGAGGTGCATAGGAAGAATCATGAAAGAGGCTGCAATACCGGTTTTCGCTGCAATTTCTGGTACCAGGTTGGCAAAGGCGAAGAAAGGAGCGTTGCCACTGCCCATGATGATAGCGCAAACTGCAATGATGCCAATCATGACCAAAGTGAGGCCGCTACCGCCGAATCCGGTGGTCTGTGCCCCTTGGATCATAGCGTCAATGGAACCAGTGGAGGTTAAGCCTTTGGCGAAAAATTCACCAGCAATGATGATGGTAATGACATTGGACAACTGACGGCCCATCCCATCGAAGAAAATCTGCAGTTCGGCAAAGGTTTCCTTGATATTTCTTGTACGGATAGCCTGGGCAATCATACCGATGGTGGTACCGATGAACATAGCCATGACGATGTTCACTTTGGCAGTGGTAATGCACAGCGGCGAGAAAATCAGAATCAATGCCAGCGGAATGATAGGAAGAATGGCGTAGATTTTTGGTGGATGATTTTCCAGTGCTTTCTTTTCATCTTCTGTATCAGCATTGATATGCACATCATCAGGATTCAGGGCTTGTACCACATGGCCGTCCCGTTTATCCATGATTTTCTGGGTGAAATAATGGGCAATGGCCACGCAGGGGATAACCAGACAAGCGATAGGAATCTGGAAGGTATGCCAATATACGACCGGGTCGAAACCAGCAATTTCTGCTGCAAAGATGGTACCTGTATCAGCCGGGCTCCAGTCCAGGCAGAGGGTGGTGGCAATGGCAGCGGTGGCGGAAATACGAGATACGCCCAAAGCGACCAGAATGGGGAACATGGTGACCATGAGCAGCATAGCCAGACCAGAAGCACTATTGATGGCCAGACCCAGGAACATGCCCAGTACCCAGCAGGCACTCATGACGATGTATGGGGATTTAAGGAGCATCAATGGACGGATGGTAAGGCTTACTAGCGCATTGCTGGCGCCGATCTTATCCATGTAACGGGCAAAGCCGCCAACAGCCATGATGTTCATGCCCAGACCGGCCACGCGGTTGGAGAAAAGATTTCGAATCAATTCAAAAATATCGAAACTCCACATGCCGGTACTCTTTCCGGCGGGAAGAATGGTGCCCCAGTTCATGATCATGGAACCGGCCAGCAAAATGGCGCCGGCCAGGAAGAGAACCGTCTGGGCTTTGTATTTCTTCAAAATCAGCCAGGCCGCCCAAACGACAACCAGAGTGGTAAATAATAAATTCATAGTGTGCCTCCCTTGCAAATCAAAACAAGATATAATAAGTTCTCATCTATTACTTTACTATATTTCGTCAAAAAAGGAAATATATAAATGTATAAATATATAATGGCGAGAAATGGATTGGCGTCATGTTTCATGTGAAACGGAAGTTGTAAAGGTTATTATTCTGCTGGCTGCTGTTTCTAACATGGAATAATACACGTGAGTGACAGGGGTAAAAAGGTTATAAAAGGGTTATGGGAGAACGGTATTTCCATAACCCTTTATAACCTTCATACCCTTGTCTCTAGCGATAACAGAAAATGTTTCACAGAAGTAATTAGCAGAATAATAACCATTATCGTTATGTTTCTCAAAAGAAATCAGCAGAACAATAATCTATAGTATTATGTTATAATATGAAACGATATGATTCGATAAAAGAGAGGAGATGCATCATGGGGCCACGGGAGGTGCTGAAGAAATATTTCGGCTATGAATCGTTTCGTCCGGTGCAGGAGAGTGTGATATCCGCTATTGTATCGGGGAAGGATGTGCTGGCCATCATGCCTACGGGGGCTGGGAAATCGATTTGTTTTCAGATTCCTGCGTTACTGTTCCCCCATGGTACGGTGATTATTTCTCCTTTGATTTCTTTGATGAAAGACCAGGTAGAAGCCCTGAATGAGCAGGGCATACCGGCTTCTTATGTAAATAGTACCGTTCCCTATGGGGAATCCATCGAACGGCTTCGCAATTTATACCGCGGGCGGATTAAGCTGTTGTACATGGCACCGGAAAAATTGGAACCGTCCTATTTTACCCAGTGCTTATCCAAAGTGCCGTTGTCTATGATTGTAGTCGATGAGGCCCACTGCGTATCACAATGGGGCCATGATTTCCGGCCGTCTTATAGAAAAATCAAAAATTTCGTCGATTCTCTTCCTGTGAAGCCTTTAGTAACGGCTTTCACTGCCACCGCAACGCCACTGGTGGAGCAAGATATGAAGGAAAGTTTGGGATTGACCCAGGCACAGGTTTTCCGGACCGGACTGGATCGCCCCAATTTGTCCTTCCGAGTGATTCAAGGGGCCAATCGAGAAGATTTCATTCTTCGGTATGTGAAATCCCATCGAAAAGAAAGTGGCATCATTTATTGTGCCACACGCAAAGCGGTGGATGAAGTATGGGATATGCTTTGCCGGGCTGGCGTCAAAGCCGGGCGATATCATGCGGGCATGGAAGATTGGCAGCGGCGGGAAGCCCAGGAAGAATTTTCTTTTGACCGCACGCCGGTTATGGTGGCCACCAATGCATTTGGTATGGGCATCGATAAGAGCAATGTGCGCTATGTCATTCATTATCAAATGCCGAAATGTTTAGAATCGTATTACCAGGAAGCGGGCCGCGCCGGTCGTGATGGGGCCAAAGCAGAATGTATTCTTCTCTATAACGGGCAGGATGCAGGGATTCAGCGGTACTTGATAGAGCAAGGCAATCAGTCCGATGAGCAGCGCATGATGGATTACAACCGGTTGAACGGGATGGTGGATTATTGCCAGACCACGTCTTGTCTTCGAAATTATATATTGGCCTATTTCGGTGAAAAAGTGAAAGAACCTTGCGGTCATTGTGGTAATTGCGAAAGTACAGCAGGCCGGGTGAAAGTGACCGATGTGGCCACTTTGATTTTCCGCACGGTTCAGACTTTGCAGGAACGGTTTGGTGCTTCTGTGATTGCAGAAGTACTGAAGGGGAGCCATTCCAAAATGGTGTTGGCAAGAAATTTGATGACCGCTCCTACTTATGGAAAATTGTCTTTTGAAAAATTGCAGCACATCAAAAGTGCGCTGAACAGTTATGTGGCAGATGGGTATCTGCTCCGAGAAGGCGCGCCCTATCCGATTTTGAAACTTACCGACAAAGCACGGGAGGTATTGGCAGGGAAACGAGATGTCTATGGCTTGGCCTTTGGGGCTGAAGAAGTCATGGCCGATGCAGCAGTGACCCGTCAACTGGGCGGTTCTACCATCCGAACCACCTCTTTGTATGAACGGCTGCGGCAACTGAGAAGTCAAATTGCCCAGGAAGAGCACGTGCCGCCTTTTGTTATCTTTTCCGATGCCACCTTGGAAGATATGGCATCCCAAAAGCCGCAGGATTTGGAAGCCATGGGAAAAGTACACGGTATTGGTGCTTTCAAACTACAGAAATATGGGGCTCGGTTCCTGGCGGTTTGCGTAGAAAAACAGGATGCAGAGCCGGAAGTGGTGGAAGAAAATCTGGATGAAAAAATGCTTGGGTGGCTCAAACAATATCGGGATTACCTGGCTATCCGTCGCGGCGTGAAGAGAAATCGGATTTTGACCGATGAACAGCTGGAAACCATGGTTCTCCGGCGGCCCAGAAATCGAGTAGAACTGATGCGTATCAAAGGCATTGGTCCTAAGAAAGCCGATGATTTTGGTGAAGCCTTCTTGCAGGTATTGCAAAAAGGAGAACAAGTCCTTCCGGCCCAGGCCAAAGAAGTGCAAAGCCCATCGGAAGAAGAACCTTTTGCCAAAGAACGATATATTTTTCTGGATCGGGTCAGAAATCGCCTGGCTCGTCGGACCAATGCCAATGCGGAAGATATATTATCCGATGAAGCATTGCACACCTTGGCCCAAGGACGAGAAGAAGACGTATCCCTGGCGCCAGAACTGTGGCGACCGGAGTTTGCAAAGGCGTTGAAGAACTTTCAGGAAATGAACAAATAGTGCAGTGAGAAATGTTTGAAATGAGTTAGTCTCATGTTTCACGTGAAACGATGTATGTAAAAGGTTATTATTTTGCTGCTTTCTATGTTTCACATAGAATAAAAACGTGAGCGACGGGGTTACAAAGGTTATCAAAAGGTTATGCAAGAACGGTATTCTCATAACCTTTTATACCCTTTATAACCTTGTCACTTGCGATAGCAGGGAATGTTTCACAAAAGAAATTGGTAGAATCATAACCTTTTCAGATATCATTTTACGTGAAATATGACTCTAAATATTATATTTGCGGTACTTTATGAATTGTGTGCCCCCTTCCACCACTTCTAACTTCTAACTAATATTTGGTGTCATGACAGTTGATATCACAACATAAAAGGAGAGTATATATGAGTTTAGCTGATAAAGAATACCTGGGAATTGTAGAAAAAATTCTATCCCAGGGGGCATTGGGTCAGAACCGGACGGGAATGCCGGCTTATAAATTGCCCCATCAGATGATGCAGTTTGATTTGGAAAAGGAATTTCCTATTTTGACCACCAAGTTTGTGGCATTCAAGACCGCAGTGAAAGAAATTCTTTGGATTTGGCAGAAACAGTCCAACGATGTGCGACTGCTGCAGAAATGGAATTGCCATGTGTGGGATGAATGGATGCGAGACGATGGTACCATTGGCAAAGCCTATGGGTACCAGCTGGGGAAATATCATCAGGTAGATACTCTTTTGGAAACCCTCAAAAAAGATCCCCAGAGCCGGCGTATGGTGGTGGACCTTTGGAATGTAAAAGACCTTCCTGATATGGCTCTCTATCCTTGCGCTTTTCTGACCATGTGGGATGTATCTGACGATGGGCGTTTGAACTGCATGCTGGTACAGCGAAGCGGTGATATGGGATTGGGGGTGCCATTCAACATGGCCCAGTACGCAGCCCTGGTTTGCATGATTGCCCAAGTGAGTGGATTGCGTCCTGGATTATTTACCCATGTAATCAACAATGCCCACATTTATGAAAATCATGTGGAACAGTTGAAACTGCAGCTGTCCCGTTTGCCAGAGGCATATGACGCACCGAAACTGATGCTCAATCCAGATATCAAGAATTTCTATGATTTCCAGCCAGAAGATATTCAGCTGGTGGATTATAAACATCACGATAAAATTGCCATGGAGGTGTCCGTATGAGTCTCTCCCTCATCGTAGCCAAAGCGAAAAACAATGTGATCGGCAAAGACAACCAGCTGATCTGGCATTTGTCAGATGATTTGAAACGATTCAAAGCGTTGACCATGGGACACCCTATCATCATGGGACGAAAAACCTTCGAAAGTTTGCCCAAAGTGCTGCCTGGTCGGGTCCATTATGTATTGACGGGAAATACCAATTACAAAGCACCCGAGGGAGTTCTTCTGTTTCATACGGTCAAAGATTTACTGGCAGCACTTCCAGAAGGAGAAAACTTTATCATTGGCGGCGAGCATATGTACAAAGAACTGCTGCCCTTTGCAGATACCATGTATATCACGGAAATAGAAAAAGACTACGAAGGGGATGCTTGTTTCCCCAACTTTGATCCGGCGGAATGGAAACTGGTGGAATCTGTGGAAGGGGAAGGAAAGATTTCCCATCGGTTCTGCACGTATAAAAAGCAGTGAGAAGTTAGAAGTGAGAAGTGGTGGTGCGGCGCACAAATTATAAAGCGCCGCAATTTTTATATATGGTTCTGTAGCGATGGGACGGATTGGTACACATGGAGATGATGTGTGTATTATAAGGTTCTGTAGCGGTGGGACGGATTGGTACACATAGAGATGGAACGTGTATGTAAAGGTTCTGTATCGGTGGGACGGATTGGTACACATGGAGATGATGTGTGTATGCAAGGGTTCTGTAGCGATGGAACGGATTGATGCACATAGAGATGATAGTTGTATATAATGGTTCTGTTGCAGAACACACCAAAAGCATGGATGAGATGAAATGATCTTATCTATGCTTTTTATTTGCTCGCAATAGAACCTTAATATAGCGGAAGAAGTGAGATGAATATGAGATGAATATCTATCACATTCATACACGCCAGAACCTTTATATTTTACATCACTAATCATACAAAATTAGTATACTTGTGATTTAAAATTTCAGATAACAAATAATATCATTTTATATACTTCCTAATAATTTATAAGTATGTATGAAAATAATGAAACGGATAATTTAATAAAAATATTTTGGATTATTGACTAAAAAGTTAATGGGATATTATAATATTTTCGCAAATAACGAGATTCGTTATCAATGGAAGGAAGGTGAGGTGAAACCTATGATGCCTCTGATTTTTGCTAAGGCAGGCGATAGAGTGACCATTTGCCGTATTTCTGGTAAGGATGAAACCCGGCAGCACTTGGCTGATTTAGGCTTTGTGGTCGATGCAGAAGTTTTGATTATCAGTCAGATGGGCGGTAATCTCATTGTGCAAGTCAAGGGAAGCCGTGTCGCCTTAGATCGTTCTATGGCAGAGCGAATTTTCTTTTAAAAAATTTGTTGCTGGTTGTTAGTTGTTGGTTCTTTGTTTCTGATACAACCAACAATTAACAACCAGCAACAAGCAACAAATCATTTAAAGGAGAGAAAAAATGACATTAAGAGAAGTAGCTGTAGGAGCTACCGCGAAGGTCAAGAAAATTACAGGAAACGGTCCGACCCGCCGTCGTATCATGGATATGGGAATTACCAAAGGGGCAGAAGTTTACGTTCGTAAAGTAGCACCTCTGGGAGATCCGATTGAACTCACTGTTCGTGGGTATGAATTGTCTATCCGTAAGGATGAAGCAGAAGCTATCGAAGTAGAATAATTGACTATCAATGGTAGTCAATATATCAAATAACAAAAGTGATTTAGGTGACTGGTAGGCTGGTGACTGGTGACTGGGAATTTATCCTAGTCACTAGTCACCAGTCACCGGCCACTCTTTCACAGAAAGAGGAGAAAAGAAAAGTTATGTCAATACGAATCGCCCTGGCGGGCAACCCGAACTGCGGGAAAACAACTCTGTTTAACGAATTGACCGGCAGCTCCCAGTATGTAGGTAACTGGCCTGGTGTTACGGTTGAAAAGAAAGATGGGATTCTGAAGGGACACAAAGATGTGATCATTCAGGATTTACCAGGTATTTATTCCCTTTCTCCTTATACATTGGAAGAAAAGGTCGCTAGAAATTACTTGGTCAATGAACAGCCAGATGCCATTCTGAACATCATCGATGGAACCAACCTGGAAAGAAACCTGTATCTGACCACTCAGCTGGTAGAAATTGGTTTGCCGGTAGTTCTGGCCATCAATATGATGGATTTGGTCAAGAAAAATGGCGATGTGATCGATACCAAGAAATTGGGCGAAGAACTGGGATGTGAAGTGGTAGAAATCTCTGCACTGCAGGGAAAAGGCTGCAAGGAAGCTGCTGAAAGAGCACTGGAAGCCGCTAAGGAAAAACGACAGGTTCGTCTGCCTTCTGTTTTCACTGGCAGTGTAGAACATGCCATTGCCCACATTGAAGAATCTATTTCTGATAAGGTGGAAGAACAGTTCGTTCGTTGGTATGCCATTAAAGTCTTTGAAAGAGATCAGGATGCTACCGCAGCTCTCCAGCTGGAACCGAAAGTGATGTCTCATCTGGAAGGTCATATCAAAGATTGCGAAGATGAATTGGATGATGATGCAGAATCTATTATTATCAACCAGCGGTATAGCTATATTGCCAAAATCATTGGCAGCGTCATGAAAAAGAAACGGCAGCCCGGTTCCATGACCGTGTCCGATAAGATCGACCATATCGTTACCAACCGTGTACTGGCCCTTCCGATTTTCTTCATCATCATGACTTTGGTATATTTCATTTCTGTGACCACCGTAGGCGGTTGGGCTACAGACTGGGTCAATGATGATTTCTTTGGTGAAATTGTTAATGATGCCGCTTCTGGTTTTATGGAAGATATCGAAGCACCAGATTGGCTGTCTAGCTTGGTTGTCGATGGCATCATCGGCGGCGTAGGTACTGTCCTTGGCTTCGTACCACAGATTCTTTTGATTTTCTTCTTCCTGTCTCTCTTGGAAGATTCCGGCTACATGGCTCGTGTAGCATTCATCATGGACCGTATTTTCCGTAAATTTGGTCTGTCTGGTAAATCCTTTATCCCGATTCTGGTAGGTAGCGGTTGCGGTGTGCCAGCTGTCATGGCAACCCGTACCATTGAAGACCAGCGGGATCGTCGAATGACCATCATGCTTTGCACCTTCATTCCATGTTCTGCAAAGGCTGTCATTATTTCCATGATTACCTCTACATTCTTCCCGGATTCTATTTTCATGGCACCGGCTATGTATTTCCTGGGGATTGCTGTTATTATTCTGGCTGGTATTGCACTGAAGAAAACCGGTGCATTTGCTGGCGACCCGGCTCCATTCGTTATGGAACTTCCTGCTTACCACATTCCATCCTTTAAGGGTGTAATGATTCATATGTGGGAAAGAGCGAGAGGCTTCATTATCAAAGCTGGTACCATTATCTTCGCTGTTTGTGTTATCATCTGGTTCTTCTCTTCCTTCGGTGCCGATTTGGAAATGATAGAAGATGTAGAAGATTCTATGTTGGCTGCTTTTGGTCATGCTATTTCCTGGATCTTTGCTCCTTTGGGACTGGGCGACTGGAAAGGCGCTGTGGCTATTATTTCTGCTGAAATGGCAAAAGAAAATGCTATGGGCACCCTGGCTGTTCTGAATGGTGTGGCTGCCGAAGCAGAAGACGAAGAAATTATGGCTGGCATTGCCAATATGTTCACTCCAATGGCTGCTTTCTCCTTCATGATTTTCAACCTGTTCGATCCACCATGCGTTGTTGCTATTGCAACCACCATTCGTGAAATGGGTGAAAGAAAATGGGCCGCTCTGGCTATCGGTTTCCAGGTTATGCTTGGTTACTGCATGGCATTTGTAGCTTACCATCTGGGAAGCTGGCTCTTCTATGACGAAGCATTCGGCCTGGGACAGGGCATTGCTATTGTCATCTGCCTGGCTGCCCTGTACTTCATCTGCCGTCCGATGCCGAAGGCAAAAGGTGATTTGCCGGAAGGGGCAGAAGCGAAAGCATAAAACCAGTTAGAAATGAGAAGTGAGAAATGGTGGTGGCGGCGCACAACTTATGAAGCGCCGCGAGGATAATCTGTAGGGATTAGAATCATTTTTCCCTAGCTACTATTTGACGGAAAGGAGACATACAAATGAATCTTGCTGTATATGCCGTGGTGGCAGTGGTGGCAATTTTATTTGTCCTAGCATGCCGTCACATTTATAGAGCAACCATCGGTGGAGGCGGTTGTTGCGGTGGTTCCGGAGACGGAGATTGCCCCGCATGCCGTGCTAGAAAAATGAAACTCCACGGTGGGCTGAAAAAAGAATAGTTCTTGTGAGAAAAGCGGAAAACGATGTATGGGTTGTTTTCCGCTTTTTGCATATGAGGGACGAGGGACTGGAAAATAGTGAGGAGTTAGGAATGAGGAGTGAGGAGTGGTGGTGGCGGCGCACAAAATTTGGAAGCGCCGCGAGTTTTTATAGGTCCTGTAGCGAGGGGGCAGGTAGAGAAATATAGTAGTGAAGGGGCTATCAAAAGGTTCTGGATTTGAGTGAGACATGGAAAGGGGAGTACTGCTAGTGCGGGCTATCCCCTGGCGCATTTCGTTTAGCTCGATTGTTTTCCTCTTTTAAAAAAGGCGGATGAAGAAATTAGAATGAAAATTGCCAGAATCCTTAGAGCTTTATTAATAAACGCTATATCAAACTTAGATAGGATTTGTCCCACTTATGCTAAATAATCATTCATGTATGACTGCATGTTCTCAAAGAAAGGGAAACATGGTATAGTAGGGAAGTAATGTTAAAGAGTTTTTATCTGATTGGAGCCAAACAACCGACAACCAACAACTAATAACTCTTACAATGATTTCTAACAGGAGGCTCGCAAATGGCAAATTACAATCCTTATGAAAATATGCTTCACGTTCTTGACAAAGCAGCAGATGTTTTGGGATACACGAAAAACGATTATGAATTCGTCCGGTATCCTGAAAGAGAATTGACGGTAAGCATTCCGATTCAGATGGATGATGGTCATGTGGAAGTATTTTCTGGGTATCGGGTACAACATTCCACTGCCCGCGGGGCAGCCAAAGGGGGTATTCGTTTCCATCCCCAGTCTGATGAAAATGAAGTGAAAGCTCTGGCGGCTTGGATGACCATTAAAAATGCCATTGGAAATATTCCTTACGGTGGTGCCAAAGGAGGCATCAAGGTAGATCCGCATAAATTATCGCAGCGGGAATTACAGAGACTGACCAGAGGGTATATTCGGAAAATTTATCCGATCATCGGACCGGACCAGGACGTACCGGCTCCGGACGTGAATACCAATGGACAGATCATGGCGTGGATTGCCGATGAATATGCTGCCTTGTCTGGCAAATGGCAGCCTGCTGTGGTTACTGGTAAGCCGCTCACCACCGGCGGTTCTTTGGGAAGAAACGAAGCCACTGGCCGGGGACTTCTATTTACCTTGGAAACATGGTGCGAAAAGAATCACAAAGAAATGAAAGACCTCACCATGGTGGTGCAGGGCTTTGGCAATGTAGGTTCCGTAGGTTCTCTCCTGATGCATCAGAAGGGCGTCAAGATTACCACCATTGGAGATATCAATGGCACTTGGCACAATCCCAATGGTCTGGATATCGAAGCCATGTATGTGTATGCCAATAGCCATGGCCGCTCCTTGAAAGGCTATACCGAAGAAGGGGCGACTATGATTCCCGACGACCAGCTGTTCAGCCAGGATGTGGATGTGATCTTTGTGGCTGCCATGGAAAACCAGCTGAACGAAAACACCATGGAAAAAGTCAAAGCCCACCTGATTCTGGAAGGCGCCAATGGACCGACTACCGAAGAAGCCGATGCATACTTTGAAAAACAGGGCATTGAAGTGCTGCCAGACGTGATGAGTAACGTAGGCGGCGTGGTAGGTTCCTATTTCGAATGGGTACAGAACCGCACCGGGTATTACTGGACTGAAGAAGAATACAACGAACGGCTGCAGAAGAAAATGCGCCAGGCCTATGAAGATGTGTATGCGCTGAAGGAGAAATATCACGTCACCTATCGACTGGCTGCCTACATGCTGGCCCTGTCTCGGGTCGTAGAAGCCCAGAAGACCAGAGGATTCTTGGGATAATTGGATGAAATACGTGGCAGTTATATTCAAATCCATGGAGTGAGAAAAGGTTATTCATTCGGCCCTGTTTGTATGGAGCCATTTGTCCTGTATACGGATAGTCTAAAAGGGTATTATTCTACTGATTCCGTTTGTCTCACCAATTAAAGCACCGCTACCATCAAGGGTATGAAAGGGTATCTCGCATTATGATATAACCCTTTATAACCTTGATGGTAGCGGTGCTTTTTATTTGTAACTCCTATGAAATCAGTAGCATTATAACCTGCCCGACGGGCTACCCTTTGTCGCTACTGACACGGCAGAAATAAAAATAATGAATTTCTAATGCATGAAATGTTCGTTTTTTCAGGAAAATTTTTGATTATATAGATAGAGGGGAAATGTTGATGGTTGTTTGTTGGCAGTTGTTGGTTTACGTACCGAGACCTTTGATGACAACTTGCCACGACGAAAATGTCATGGTTTCGGGTTAAAGGTTTGCCGGTTAACTACCAACCCTTAAACCAATGACACTGTGGTTTTGTGCAAGTTGTGTACTACGGACTTGGAGCGTAAACCAGCAACTAACAACACACAACTAACAACAAAATACAAATTAATGAAATTCTAACCTTTATAGGTTGTTTTTTCGGGGGTCTATTTCGTTTATATAGATAGAGGGAAATGTTG
>SAMEA104315425__coassemble_1070_pt1 | contig 16361 bp, 14 predicted proteins | sample SAMEA104315425__metabat2_low_PE_033 | metagenome-assembled genome bin SAMEA104315425 (sample SAMEA104315425) | gut metagenome | biome: Monkey gut; feature: monkey-associated habitat; material: faeces | place: China | collected 2013
AAGGTTCTCAAGGTTCTCAAGGTTCTCAAGGTTCTGGCTTCATTGAAAATCTGACGATTTTCTCGAAGCCAGAACCTTTTGATATCCCATGCATCGTCATGTTTCGCTAACCATATCACTGCTACAGAACCCTTGCATACACGTTTCACATCTATGTCCCTCTAGCCATGCCACCGCTACAGAACCTTTACATACACATTTCATCTCCATGCTCCTCTAGCCTCGCCACCACTACAGACCCCCTAAGAGCCCCTTCCTCAGGAAGGGGCAGGCTCGCTTGCGAGCCGGGGATAGGCCGACAAAGAAGAGTTGTTTGACTAGCCGCCTTCGCAGAACGCCAGCAGCGTTATACATCATCTTAATATAACCGCCAGTGCGAGCTATCCCCCCTGCCCCCTTCCAAAGGAAGAGGGTAACCGCTAGTATTTCCACCGCTACATAATCCCTAACAACATTATAGTACAAATAAAAAAGCGGTGCTTCCAAATATTGTGCGCCGCTCCGCCATTACTCATTTCTCATTACTCATATCTAATTGCTTTTTATGATGCCATTTCAAATAGAATCGCACCAAATTGGCACCTATGAATTTCACAAGAATAATGATGGCCAAAATGATTCCTACTGGCACCAAGGTGATAGGAAGAAGGGCTGCCCCAGAACCAATAGTGTTGTTGATGGTGCCAGAACCAGCATATTGATAGGCTGCAAAAATGGTTCGTTCATCATCATTGATGGTGCCATCTTCATACATATCTTTAGTCATAAAAGCCGCAATATCAGAACTGGTAAAGCTGGAAATAAATGCCAAACCAGTGATCCCCGGGATGCCCATCAGGAAATGAAGAAATGGCTGGAACAATTTTCCTGCCGCCCGAAGGGCCCCCAGGTGTTCACACACTTCCACCAATCCTGATGCCACCATGGTGATCGGCACCATAGTTAAGGCAAAGGCAAATCCTTCACGAGCACCAAATCCGCCGGTTCCCAACATGGCCACTTTCGCCCCGTCAGCATGACCAAATTGCCCCATAAGGTTCATAAAATCAAAGGCTTTCAAAAAATTATCCTGATGTCCCACCATACCAGAAAAGCAGACAATCAGAAAGGCCAAAGAAACCCATCCTTTCCAGGTAACTTTATATTTCAATGTATCCTTTTCCATATATCTTCTATACTCCTCTTACTGTTAGTAACAATATAATTTGCTAGTAGAATTATTATTGGTTATTTAAATGAAAAAGCAACTTTTAGCTTACATATTAAATATAAAAAAAGGGGGGGTATTGGGGCGCTTTATGAATTGTGCGCCCCTTCCGCCACTCCTCACTCCTAATTCCTAACTCCTCACTGCCGTTTTAATATCCCATCACCAAGAGCACGCCCCTGGTGATCCACATGGCAATCATGGCATCGATGATTGGCGTTGCCAACATAATAGGATAGTAACAGCTCCGCACTTTCGCCACCATGACCACCCGAGCAAAGTGACCAATCAAGGTGCCCATGGTGATACAGGCGGGAAATAAAATAGTAGCATGGACCGCACTGGTGGTGCCGTTCATATACATGCCGGCAGCCGTAGCCGCCCCTGCGGCTTTAGCCAAAAAGGCCGCTAAGAGCACCACCGACGCCTCTCCAGGGAGACCAAACAATCCCATCACCGGTGATAAGATATCCCCAATGATAGGCATGATACCTGCCAATTTCAAAAAAGTAATCAGCGTATAGGCCATGACCATAGCTGGTGCAATCAGTTCCACCGTGATATAGAACCCTTTCTTGGCCCCTAACATAAAATATTCTGGAATGGATAATTCTCTTTCTTTTTTCTCTTCTTTTCCTTCTGCCATCCTTCTTTTCTCCTTGTTTAGTATCTAGTGGCTAGGGATTAGGGATTAGAAAAGCGATAACCTAACCCCCTAATTTCCTAATCCCTAGTCCCTAATCTCTAGCTACTAGAATAAAAGAGCGGATTTCCCAGCTCCAAAAACTCCACTGGAAAATCCGTCTCATTCTGGTTATCTTATTATATCATATAATCAAGATTTATTTTTCCTAGTCACCAGTCACCAATCTCCCGAAACTCACAATTCTGTCAAGAATGTCATAAGCAGTTTGCACCGTTCAAAGAGAGACGCCTGGTCTGCCCATTCTCTTTCAGTGTGATTGAATTGACCTTTCACCCCTAAAGCGCACAAAGTTGGTACACCGCACATGGTCAGGAATGTGGAATCGCTGGCGCCTCCTACGGCAATGGCTTTCATTTCTGGGAACCCATGGGCTTTGGCTACAGCCTGTGCTTTTTCAAACAGTGGCATAGTGCCTGGAAGCTGTTCCATAGCGCCGAAACGAATAAGAGGTTTCAAATGGGTCACGGTATTTTCCACATATTGTTTCTTGGCGATGGCCTGGAAATCTCTATCGATTCGTTCGATACCAGACTGTTTACTGAAACGGACATCCACTTTGCACCAAGCATGTTCTGGGATAGCATTGGCTACTGTGCCACCACCAATGACACCCGCATTGACGGTGGTACCTTCTTCCCAATCGGTTTCATGCTGAATATCCAGAATCTTGTGAGCCAATTCTTCCACTGCACTGCGTCCGTCCTGGGGATTATTTCCTGCATGGGCCCCTACACCATCAATGGTAAACATATACTGGGCGGCCCCTTTGCGCTGGATCACAATGCTATTGTCAATGAAACTGGTTTCCAGATTGAATCCCATAAGAGCACCAGTCACTTCTTTTTTATAATCCACATCTGCATGAGAATTCTGATGGCCCACTTCTTCATCACCGGCCAAAACAATTTTCAGTCGGTACTTGCTATAGCCTGCTTCAACGAGGAATTTCACCGCATAGAGCAGAATGGTGACGCCGCCTTTCATATCCAACACCCCTGGGCCAGTCACTTTTCCGTCGGTGACAGTGAAAGGACGTGCTGCGGCAGTGCCATCAGCAAAAACCGTATCCATATGACCGGTAAGCACAACAAAAGGTAAAGACGGATCACCATATTCGGCCACCAGCATGTTACCAGCCGTTTCATAGGTATGGAAACGAACAGAAAATCCTACTTTTTCCAGAAAAACTTTGATATCCTGTCCCACCGCATCGACGCCTGCTTTATTGGCAGACCCGCAATCGCGATTGACCAGGAATTTCCAAGTGTCCATCATGTCATCCTGATGGGCATCCACTTGGTTGTATAATTTTTTTATATCTGTCATTTAAAATCTCCTATCTGTTTGAAATGCGTAATGCGAAGTGCGTAGTGCGTAATGGTGGAAGGGGCGCACAATTCATATAGCGCCCCAGTCCCCATTTTTATATTAAAAAATTTGCAACGCTTCATCATTTGTGTCGCCGCCACCTGTATTACGCACTACGCATTTTTGTCACTTATTTTGTCACCTTCAACAAAATTCCAATCATCAATTTTGTCCGTGCGAAGAGGCTATCTACATCAGCCCATTCTTCTACGGTGTGATTTCTAGCACCTTCCACGCCGATAGAGCAAAGGGTGGGAATACCAGCCTGTACGGTGTAAGCCGCATCGGATCCGCCACCGCAAAGTTTCGGTCCCGGAACTGGCCAACCGTTTTCTTTGGCTACTTCCTGTGCCACTTTGAGTAGTTCCATGGTCCCTTCGGTGCGTTCCATTTCATCAAATCCAAAGGTATCAGAAATCTTGGTGGTTACATCAGGCACAAACTGTTTCGCTACAATGGCATTGACCTTTTCACGAAGCATGGGCAGGTCATCGTGGCTGACATAACGGAAATCACATTCCACTTTGCAATAAGCCGGTGCCGCATTGGCTACGGTGCCCCCTTCGATGGTGCCTACATTGACATTATACCCCTTGGAGAGGTCCGACAGGGCTTCAATTTCAATAATTTTATGAGCCATTTCCAAAATCGCACTTCTGCCATTCTGCGGATCATTGCCCACATGGCAGCCACGACCGAAAGTTTCAATGATGAAACGCCAGCAGCCGCGACGCTGCACCGTAATGTCATGGTCCGTGAATCCCGTTTCAAAGTTGAAAGCGCATTTCGCTCCTTTGGCTTCCTTTTTAATAATTTCCGGATTGTTGGAATAGCAATGGGCCGGTTCTTCATCAGCTACCAGAATCACTTTGCATGGGAAATCGTAGCCTGCATCATGAAGGGCTTCCAAAGAAGAAAGGGCAATGGTGTCCCCGCCTTTCATGTCCAGTACACCTGGCCCATAGGCCTTGCCCTCTTTGATGGTAAAGGGACGTTTTGCGACTTCGCCTCTGTGAAATACGGTGTCCATGTGGCCCATGAGAATCACATAGGGCTTAGACAAATCGCCTCGTTCTCCAATGATGGTATCACCACATTCATCAAAAGAATAGCGACGAATGGAGAATCCCAATTTTTCCAAATGGGAAGCACAGAGATTCCCGATTTCCATGCCCCCTTCCTTGACACCAATCCCGGAATCAATAGAAACCATATCTTTCCACAAATTCACCATATACTCTTTGTGGGTATCGACCCAGTTGAATGCGTGTTCTTTGGTATTCATAATATTGTGCTCCTTTACATATCGAATAAGGGTTATATTCTCTATCATTCGCTAGAGACTTCTGGTATATTACCAAGAAATCAAAAAGGTTATTATTGTGCCAATCTCATTATCCTCATATATTTCCTCGATGGCTACAGATAAGGTTATACAGGGTTATGCCAATAACCTTCTATAACCTGCCCGAAGGGCTAACCTTGTACCAATTCCTGTAAATACTTGATATCCTCTACAGAAATCTTCTCATATAACCTTATATGAGAGGCGGTGCTTCCAAATTTCAGGCGCCGCTACCACCATTTCTAACTTCTCACTACTCACTTCTCACTGCTTTTTATACTCCCATTTTTCCAAGGTATGCTTTTCTACCACATCCATATTCAGTTCAAAGCCGGTGCCTGGCAATTCTGGCAGCTGGATTTTGGCGTGGGAATCAATATAGGTAAATGGAGTGACGATATCATCGGCATAGTAGCGATCGCTGCCTGGGATATCGTTCGGATATTTGTAATAAGGCAGGGTCGCAACAGCCATGTTATGCCCTCTGGCCACGCCGTCATCTACCATACCGCCACACCAGGAGTAAACTCCTCTTTCCCCAGCGAACTGCTGAATACGACGAGCTTCGGTAAGCCCCCCTACGCGTGCTACTTTGATATTGATGATTTTGCAACTGCCCAGTTCAATAGCTCTTCTAGCATCATCCACGCTATCGATACTTTCATCAAGGCAAATTGGTGTTTCGATTTCTGCCTGCAAATGGCGATGGTCCACAATATCATCAGAAGCCAGTGGCTGTTCAATCATGAGAAGTCCCAGTTCATCCATTTCTTTGAACATCGGAATGTCATCTAAAGTATAGGCCGAGTTGGCATCCACCATGAGCATGATGTCTCCAAATTCTTTACGAACAGCCCGCATATAATTGATATCATAGCCCGGTTTAATCTTGCATTTCACTCTGCGATAACCCTGTTTCATATATTTTTCAATGGTATGAAGCAGTTTATCCGGTGTATCCTCAATCCCTAAAGATACTCCCGCTTCGATTTCATTACGAACGCCGCCCAGAGCTTTGTATTCAGGAATGCCCAATTCTTTGGCATACAGTTCCCACAAAGCGCAATCCACAGAGGCACGAGCCATGCGGTTTCTACGAATCCAGCTGGTATGGTCAAAGAACCATTCCGGATCTTTGAAATCTCCCGCTTCAAACAGGGCAGGAATCAAATATTTCTGAATCACAAAGAGCGCTCCCATGGTGGTTTCTTCATTGTACCAGGGACGCATGAAAGCGGAACAAGCACCGCAGCCCACATGGCCATCTTCATCATGGAGTTCTACAATCAAGAAATCTTTGGTGGTATTGAGACCAAAACTGGTACGGAACGGTACCTTGAAATCCAAACTCATTCTTCTAATAATCGCTTTGGTAACTTTCATAATATATACTCCTTCCTTATTTAGCATTTTCAATACTCATAAAGGAACCAGAGATTAGGCAATACATTTTCCTAATCCCTAACTACTAATCCCTAATAAACATGAAAACACAGGAAGTCTCCCCCCCTGTGTTTTCTATATTGCTATTCATCCAGGTCCAGCACGTCTTCTGTTCTCTTTGGAATCAAGAGGGCACTGATGGCACAGAGTGTAGCCATGCCCATCAAGAAATAGAACACCGCATTGAAAGAACCATTGAACGCATGAACCAGGTACCCCATAATGACTGGAGAGATAAATCCAGCTACCTGTCCGCCCATGTTAATCAATGTGGAAGCAGAGCCTGCAATCTTGCCGGTGACGATTTTCAAAACAATCGCAACAGCAGCCCCTAAAATGCAAGCTTTGAAGAAGTACACACCGCACTGGAAAATAACAACCCACATAATAGTTTCTGCATTGTACATGAAATACAGGAAAATGGCTGTCATAGCGGCACAAATAGCAACCATATAATGTTCTTTTTTATCGAAATACTTATTCATAAACCAGCCGCAAACGGCAGCAGAAAGGAAAGAAGCCATAAACGGGATAGGTGTCAGATAGCCTACCGCTTTCAGATTGATGCCCCGTTCTGCAATGAGATAGGTCGGCATCCATGCGTCGAGCCCTTTGTTGATACAGGATACGCAGAAAGCACAAAGAACCAATTTCCAAATCATGGAGAATTTCATGAGACGCAGGAAATACTTGGTCTTGCTCACTTTATCTTTGCCAGTTTCTTCTTTTGGTTTGGACTGTTTGACAAACAGCGCATAGAAGAACACATACACCAGGCCCACAACGCCCAATACCTGGAACATACCTCTCCAGCCAAACCAGAGAATGAGCGGTACAATCACGATCGGTGCTAAGGCACTTCCGATATAGTTGGAAGACAGAATCCCAGTGGTGTAAGCAGCACGAAGTTCGCGAGGGAAATATTCCGCAATGGCACGGTAGCAGGAACCTGCATAAGGGCCTTCACAAAGGCCGAATACGAATCGCAGGAATAAGAGACCTGCCAAGGTAGAGGCACGACCGGTGGTAAAGGTGAAAATGGACCACAATGTCAATGCCACCAGAATCACCGTTTTGGATCCCAAATGGTCTGACAACCAGCCTCCTGGAATCTGCATGATGGAATACCCAATAAAGAAGGCAGAAATGACCACGCCCATTTCAGTGGGTGCTAGATTGAAATCCTTAGAAATAGATGGCAATGCCAGGCCAATGGCACTGCGGTCGATATAGGAAATACAGAATCCTATATACAAGAAGAAAAATACAACATACCTGTTTTCGCTTTGCAGCTTTTTCAAAACCCCCATAATGTCCTCCTACACTTCTCTACTGGTTGTTGGTTGTTAGTTGTTGGTTGTTTGGTTTATTCGCCACGTTCTTCCTGTTTCATTTCGCACCAAGGCATATCGACATTGGTTTAAGGTTTACTTGTCCCTAAACCTTAAACCCTAAACCAATGAGAAATAGAATTGTGCAGATTGTTGAAAACGAACTTCATTCGTAAACCAATAACTACCAACCATCAACTAGCAACAACGAAAGCCTTACGCACGACAAAAACGTTGTCATACATAAGGCTCCTTTGCCCTGCGGACATCACCTCATCCGCTATTTACTTTTCTTTGGCTTACGCTTATCATATAGAAAGTGAAACGTCCTTAATAGACCTTTATTATGTCCTAAATGCAGTTAGAAGTGAGAAGTTAGAAGTGAGAAATGTTGGAAGGGGCGCACAAAATTTGGAAGCGCCCCAATACCCCTCTTTTTTTGTAAAAAATCGGCGAGCTTATAGAAACGGTCAGAGAGATATGTGTATGAGACATATAAGAGTAAGTCGGTGCGCTCGCCGCCACCATTTCTCACTTCTAATTTCTAACTTCTAACTTCATTATCGTTTTTTCACCAACTATCACAAGAGGTATTTCATATGATAAGAATCGGTGTCGTCGTCCCCCATGAAATCAATGAGGAAATTTGCCAGTTTCTGGAAAAGGAATTTACGGAAATTCATCCTGTTCCTTTTGCGTATGCATCCATTACAGACATTCCAGATATTGTGAGCGGTCAGCAGAGCCAGTGCGATGCGTTTTTGTTTCTAGGAAATACAGCCCGTCGCTATGCAGAAAAAGTCATCCCTCACACCAGTGAATGGGTGACCATTCCCCGCTCCACGTCTGCCCTTCTTCGTTTGCTGTTCCGCGCCGAAGTGGCAGGTTATGGAATGCGCATTGCCAGTGATTTGGATAATAAAGATTTCTTCCGCCTGGCGCTCCACGAAATTGGATATTCTCCCAAAGATACTGCTGTGGAAACCATTCCCTTCTTTCCTTACAGCGAAGGACTTCTGGTCAAAGATGCAGCTAAAATGGAAAAATTGTATCGAGAAGGAAAAGTAGATTTCTGTATCACTATTTTTTACAAAGTCCGAAATATCCTTCGCAGCAAAGGCATTCCCGTATACATCCTGCAACCTTCCTTTGATGACATCCGAAGCGGCATGCAGCGATTGCTCTTATCCCATGAGCTGCATAGCCAACAAAGCAACCGCATTTGTGCCATTTCCATTCACATCGACCTATTCAAAGAATCTCTCCCAGGAAGCAATGCCTATCACATGTCCATGAGCCACTTGGACGTGACCAAGCGAATCTTTCAATTTGCCCAAACCATTCATGGTGCCTGCGTGCAGCAACCGCCCTGGGACTATCTCATTTTTGCGCCCACCAACCTGTTAGAAAGTCAAACCGAACAATATCGCACCTTCCCGCTATTGGATACAGTGTCCACCGGTACCGCTGTCACCCTATCCATCGGCATTGGTTATGGCACGATGATTGATGAAGCCCAGTACCGGGCCATCAAAGCCATGCAGCATGCCTCGGCTCTAGGTGGAAACACAGCGTTCCTGATGACTCCCGATTTGACCACCCGGGTACCTATCGCCAAAAGCATGCAGAAGGCACAAGAAAAAGAGGAACGTCCCATTGATGAGCAGTTCCTCTATTTATCACAAAAATCTGGTGTCAGCCTCCGCATCATTTCCAGCCTGTACCACGCCTGCCAAGAAGCGGGAAAATGTCGCTTCACCTCCTCGGAATTATCCGACCTGGTAGGCGTCACCCCACGCACCATTAACCGCATCTTGAACAAATTGATTGACCACCACATCGCCCAAGACGCCAGCCGCCGCTTCACCGGCAAAACCGGACGCCCCAGTCGGGTGATTGAGCTACTTTTTGAGACAAAGAAAAGGACAAAAAAAGTGAAGAGCGATGACGCAATAAAATGAAGAAGCACCGCAGTTTATAAAGGGTTATTATTCTGCTAATTTCTCTTTCCTAACATATCACGGGAAAGGCCTACCGCGGGGTTAAAAAAGATTATATAGGGTTATGCACTTGCGATAAGAACATAACCCTATATAACCCTTTTAACCTTATTACAATCGGTTGGATTCATATGTTAGGAAATGAAAATGTGTAGAATAATAACCTTTTATACAATTGCGGCGCTTTTAATTTTTTATGCGCCACCACCACCACTCCTCACTCCTAATTCCTCACTATCAAAAAAGAGCCTCATAAAAACCAATGAGGCTCTCTTTCTTTTACCAGATTAACGGAAGATCCAATGTCCTGCTTCCATTTTATCGATTTGTTTTTCGTCCACATCGTAGTGAATACCATTTTCTTCATCTGGCACGATGATGGTGCAGCGATCAGTGATATCCACCATAGGATTGGTGATATCTTCATCAAAATACCGATTGGCTGCGGCTACGTCGTGGGCCAGTTCTGTGAATCCAGGAAGGCTGGCAAAGGAAACATTCTGTGCACGACCAATGCCCAGTTCGGTCATGCCGCCGCACCATACTGGAATATGATGTTTCACGCATAGGTCATGAATCCGTTTCCCTTCATAGACACCACCACAACGGCTGGATTTGATGTTAATGACCTTACAGCTTCCTAAGCGGATAGCCGCTTCTGCTGCTTCATAAGAAACAATACTTTCATCGAGGCAGACCGGCGTTTCGATGGCTTTCTGCAGTGTGGCATGGTCTACGATATCTTCTTCGCCCAAAGGCTGTTCGATGTACTGCAGATGGTACTGGTCCATTTCTCTGAACAAATCTAAATCTTTCAGTGTGTAAGCAGAATTGGCATCTACGGTCAATGTGATGTCTCCAAATTCCTTACGGATGGCTTTGATCACTTCAATATCTTTTCCAGGGTGAATCTTGATTTTCGTTCTGTGATAGCCCTGTTCCAGGTAATGATAAATTTCTTCAAAGAGCACATTGATATCTTTTTCAATACCAAGAGATACCCCCACTTTGATTTCCTTCTGGGTTCCGCCCAAAAGGGTCTTCAAAGACTTGCCAGTCCGCTGTACCATCAATTCCCACAGAGCATTTTCCACAGCGGCCTTCGCTAAACGATTGCCTTTGATGTATTCAAAACTTTTCATAAATGATTCCGGACTTTTCACTTCCTGATGGAGAATCTTTGGAATGATCATGTTTTTCAAGATATGAAATACAGTGCCATTGTCTTCTGGATTATAGAAGGGGCCATAAAAAGCCTTACATTCCCCCCAGCCTACCAGGCCTTCAGAATAAATTTTTACAAGCAACGCATCTCGGTTTTCAAACTTAGTAAAGCTAGTCTGAAAAGGATGTTTGAATGGATTCAGAACACGAATGATGTCTACGCGATCAATTCTCATAACGTACCTCCAAGTTTTTTAATAGTTGCATTATAGCAGAATCACACAAAGTGACGCAATACGCTTGTAATAAAAGGGTATGCCCTCCGGACAGCAATGCTATTAAGTGAAGCGAACTATGCGATGATTTCTACTGATGCAAAGGTTACTCAGGTTTCTCAGGCCCCTTAGGTTTCTCACTTTTCTCGAATGAGCTAATGACGCTAGCGTCTATCGGTACATTCGTAGAACTTGAGCAACCTGAGAATCCTTAGAAACTTGAGCAACCTGTCACCACTAGCGGAATCATACCTACTAATGTAAAACCTTAACTTAACAGCATTGCTCCAGGCCGGTGATTGCTCTCCTTATCCTTCCTACTAACAACCAACTACGAAATAAAAAAAGGGGGTATAAAAAGTTATGACATAAACCATAGTCTCATAACCTTTTATACCCCTTTTAGCATTGCGGCATCACTGCTATGTTAACAGCAAGAATTCATACCACTATAACCTTATTTGCTCTTTTTCTCATTCCGAGATTTTTTTTCTTCCTGAGAAGCACTATTTCTCGCACTGGATGTATGTTCATGCCAGGTAACCCAAATGGAGGTGGCTACGCAAACAGAAGAGTAAGCACCGGAAATAAAGCCAATGAGCATAACCAAAGCGAAGTTTTTCGTTGTATCGCCACCGAAGAAATACAGAGAAGCCACGCAGAACAGTGTGGTAGTCAGTGTATAGAGGGAACGACGAATGGTCTGATGAATGGAATCGTTAGCCAGTTTCGCAAAGCTATCGGTACGCCGATGGGTGTGAATGGCTTCACGGATACGGTCAAAAATAACAACCGATTCATTCATGGAATACCCCAGAACGGTCAAGATCGCTGCCAGGAAAGATGCATCTACTTCTAGATGGAAGAAAGCAAATACACCAAGTACCATCAGAATATCATGGCAAATAGCCACAATGGCAGACAGGGCGATACGATGTTCAAAACGGATGGACATGTAAAGAATCATGGCGCCGAAGGAAAGAATTACATTGAGCAATGTATTTTCTGTGACTTCAGAACCGATAACAGCGCCAACGGTTTCGATACGTTTCACATCTGCCTGGCCCACCTTTTCATTCACATGGGATACCACGTTCTGTGCTTCTTCCGCAGAGAGGTTTCTGGTGCGGATGATCACATCATCGCCAGCTTCGCCCTGGATATTTCCGGACAGCTGAATGGTGGCTGTTTCCAGTCCATCCTGACGGAGGCCATCACGGACCTGTTCGACAGTGACGTTCTGCGGGAACGCCAATTCTAAAATGGTGCCGCCGGTGAAATCAATGCCCCAGTTGAAGCGGAAGAGGACAATGGAAATAATGGATAATACAATCATCAGTCCGGAGAAACCGAACCAGATTTTTTTCTTACTGATAAAATCAAAGTTGTTAAACATTATTTGTCATACCCCCTTTTTCCACCAAACCACCAGGGGTTATGAATCCAGTTCGCATCGATGAGGAACATCAAAAGGGTACGGCTCACGGTGATGGCTGTAAACATAGATACAGCGACGCCAAGACCCAGGGAAAATGCAAATCCTTTGACAGTGGCACTGCCCAGGAAGAACAGTATGCAGGATGTAATAATGACAGTCATATTGGCATCAAAAATGGTAACAAAGGCACGTTTGAAACCAGACTGTACAGCCAGACGAAGCATTTTGCCGCCGGCAATTTCTTCTTTGAATCGTTCAAAAATCAGGACGTTCGCATCGACAGCCATACCAATGGAAAGAATAACACCGGCTACACTTGGCAAAGTCAGTGTCGCATGGAGCATATTCAATACGCCCAGAAGAATCAATACATACACCAGCAGTGCTACGTCAGCTACAAAGCCAGCCATGCGATATACTGTCAGCATGAAAAGCACAACCAGAGACAGACCAATGGTGAAAGCCACCACAGATTTATCTTTGGAATCCTGGCCCAGAGATGGACCTACGGTACGAACTTCCATGACAGATACTTTGACTGGAAGGGCACCGCTTCGAAGAAGAATCGCCAAATCCTTGGCTTCTTCCAAGGTTCTCTGTCCGGTAATGACAGCAGAACCGCCGGTGATGGCTTCATTGACTACCGGATTGGTCAAAAGTTCCCCATCCAAGTAAATACCGATATGACGACCGATATTTGCAGCAGTCAGTTCACCAAACTTTTTACCCCCTTCATCACTGAATTCGAGCGCAACCAGAGGCTGTTTGTTCTGCCCCATCTGTTCTTTGGCGTTTTTCAAATCTTCACCGGTGAGTTTCACATTGCCTTCTTCATCTTTGAACTGAAGGACAGCGGTTTTACCGATGGTTTCAATGGCTTTCTGTGGATCCTTTTCCCCAGGAAGTTCGATAATGATACGGTTTGCTCCTTCACGTTGAATGATTGGTTCTGTGAGGCCCATTTCATTGACACGCTTCTGCATGATATTGATAACCTGGGTGATGGCTTCCGGAGTGACTTTATTTTCCTCCGTATCTTCTGCCTGCATGACGATATGGGTACCGCCCTGCAAGTCCAGGCCCTGGCGGATATGTCCAGCCAGCCAGCCCACCGTTCCCAGGAAAACGCCGATGATGACGGCAATCACTGCCCAGAACCGAACTAAATTCCCGGTTCTGACCGTGCTTTTCCTTTTCTTTTCCAACGTTTTAACCTCGTTTCTTGTTAAGTTAGCAGTTTACTGTTAACTGTTAACTGCTAACTGTTAACTGTTAACTGTAAACTGTCTACTGCTAACTATTTACTTTAATGACTCGTTTGTCCGTCACAATCTGTGCCATTCTCTGATCAAATGGTTCAAAAGGAATATCTTCTATGACCTGGAAATCCCAGAGGGTGACCACTCGATGCGCAAAAGGGACCCGAGATAGATACCTGTCATAATAACCAGCACCCATGCCGAGACGGACTCCTTCTTCGGTGCAAGCCACACCGGGAATGAGCACCAAGTCCAGTTCTTCTGGAGAAACCACCGTATAGCCATCAGGTAAATCCCGAAGCCCATAGGGGCCTTTCTTGAAATGGTCCATAGAGAGAAGCCGCCCGGCTTCCATCTGTTTTTCGGGAAGGCATACAGGAATATAGATTTCTTTCCCCTCTTCCAAAGCCCTTCGAATCAAAGGATCCAGATCAGCCTCTCCTTTCATAGAAAGGTAGGCCATGATTTTCTTTGCTTTCTGATAGGCCGGAAGAGCGGTAATCTGCTCTAATAAAGCTAGACTTTTTTCTTCTATTTCACTAGCAGAAAGAGCCCGCCTTTTGGCGAGCATCTTCTGGCGAATTTCCTTTTTCTGCATAGAAGAAGGAATATCCGACCTCATCATTTCTTTTCCTCTTTTTTCGTGGTTTTAGAAACTTCTTTGCCGTTTTCATCCACTTCGACAACTTCTTCTACCACTTCTGTACCAGCATCTTTCGGATCTTCGACTTCAACGACTTCTTCGACCACTTCTGGTTCTTCTTTGGCTTTTACCATCTGGTTTTCAACCGGTTCGGTAGCAGCCGCGCCAACAGCAGCAGCGCCAGCTTTCTTGGCTTCTTCCATATCCATCAGCTTCACTTCGCCGTGCTGGATAGCAGCCTTTTCTACTTTGATGACAACCTTCGGCGCAATTTCCAGTTCTACGTACTTGTCACGCAGCACCTTAATCACACCATGAACGCCGCCAGCGGTCACTACATGGTCTCCCTTGCGAAGAGACAGCAGAAATCTACCTCTTTCCAGTTTCAGCTTTTTCTGCGGGCGATACATGAAGAAATACATAATACCTACCAGAATCAGAAAAGGCCATACCAGGCTGATGAAATTCATTACCTGTTCCATTTGATTCACCTCCGTTAACTTATATAGAGTTATTTTATCATATCTATAGGGTGGTTGTCTTTAGAAAATTAAAATAAAGTGTGCATAATACATAATACGTATAAAGGTTATTATCTTGCTCCATGCATCTCTTTAACAAATACAGTACACCGATTGTCAAAAGGTTATAAGGGTTATAACGGTTATGGAACTTTCGATAGTCTCATAACCTTTTATAACCTTTTTGCATTGGGTAGATACACCATGTGTGGAAAGAGAAGCCAAAGCAATAAGCCGCCTACAGGGCCAACCTTTATACAATGCAGTGTCATACGAATTATGCTTCGCTATCTCTACTTTGCACTATCTTTTATATCCCGCCATAAAGCTTTCTCTAAATTCAGAGAAATTGCCATCAATGATGGCCTGTCGCATGTCTCTCATGAACTGCAGCAGGAAATACAAATTATGAATGGTTACCAAGCGGAACGCCAGGAGTTCTTCCGATTTGTACAGATGACGGATGTAAGCACGACTGTAGTGCTGGCAAGTGTAGCACTGGCAGCCTTCTTCCAGAGGTGCCCAGTCTTTTTCATATTTCTTGTTTTTCATATTCATGCGACCCGAATGAACCATGGCCATGCCATTTCTTGCTACGCGGGTAGGGAATACGCAGTCAAACATATCTATCCCACGGGCCACCCCTTCGACCAGGCAATCGGGAGTACCAACCCCCATGAGGTAGCGGGCTTTATTCACCGGCAGCCACTGGGTGGTGTATTCCAGAATGTCATACATCAAATCGTGAGGTTCTCCCACAGAAAGACCGCCGATTGCCATACCATCAAAAGGCATAGAAGAAATTTCCAAAGCACTCCGCTTGCGCAGATCCTTGTACATGCCGCCCTGCACGATACCAAACATGCCCCGATCGGTTCTGGTATGAGCCTTGATACAACGTTCTGCCCAACGGGTGGTGCGAGCCGTGGAATGGTCTGCGTAGGCATAATCTGCCGGATAGGGAATACATTCATCGAAAGCCATAGCAATATCGCTGCCCAAATCTTCCTGGGCATGGATAGATACTTCTGGAGACAAGAACTGCTTTGAACCATCTAAGAAAGAGCGGAAATGAACCCCCTCTTCAGTGATTTTTCTCATAGCTCCTAAGCTAAATACCTGGAATCCGCCGCTATCGGTTAAAATACCTTTCGGCCAGTTCATGAATTTGTGCAGTTCTCCCGCTTCCTTAATCAGTTCCGTGCCAGGACGAAGGAACAGATGATAGGTATTGGACAGAATGATCTGGGCCCCCATATCTTCCAATTCTTCCGGTGTGACAGTCTTCACCGTCGCTTGGGTGCCGACCGGCATGAACATTGGGGTTTTGAATGTGCCGTGAGGGGTATGCAAAAGACCCGCCCGAGCACCAGTTTTCTTGTCTTCAGCGACAAGTTCGTAGTTGATTACCATAATTCTCCTTTTTATATTGCAATGAAATTCAGTAAACATTCCTTTGAATTTTAACATATATAAATAACTTTATCTATACATCTTCTCTTCAAAAGTTTTGCGGTTACAAACCGCAACTGTTGCCCATTTCAAAAAGTTTTGCGGTTATAAACCGCAAAACTTTTGAAATCCATATACAATTGCAATAAAAAAGAGATAGTGTCAAGTATTTTGTGTAAACGGTACTCCTTGTCTTATTCGTACCGTTG
>SAMEA104315425__coassemble_1071_pt1 | contig 16303 bp, 10 predicted proteins | sample SAMEA104315425__metabat2_low_PE_033 | metagenome-assembled genome bin SAMEA104315425 (sample SAMEA104315425) | gut metagenome | biome: Monkey gut; feature: monkey-associated habitat; material: faeces | place: China | collected 2013
GGGGCGGCGGCATTGACCGTCACAGCCAGGGAGAAAACCATCGCCATCGTAGGCTCTCGGAAAGCCACCGCTTATGGCTTAGAAACGGCGGGACAAATGGCAAAGGGACTGGCGGCAGCGGGGGTGACGGTGGTATCCGGCGGGGCCCGTGGCATTGACAGTGCGTCCCATCGCGGGGCCTTGCAAGGGAAGTGCCCCACCGTAGTGGTGCTGGCTTGCGGTTTGGATCGGGTCTATCCGCCAGAAAATCGAGAATTGTTTCAACAAGTGGTTGCCGCTGGGGGGACCTTACTTTCTGAGTATCCACCAGGAACGCCTCCATTGGGACGTCAATTTCCTGCTAGAAATAGAATCATAGCTGGCATGAGCCGTGGCACTTTGGTGGTGGAAGCGGCGGAACGAAGTGGTTCTCTCATTACGTCTGACTTTGCCTTGGAAGAAGGGCGAGACGTATTTTCCATTCCCGGTAGCATTTGGCTTCCTTCCTGCAAAGGCACGAACCAGTTGATTCGAAATGGAGCTATTTGCTGTACCGCTGTGGAAGATATTCTTTCTGAATACGGTTGGAATGAAGAGAAGGAAACCAGAGAAAAGAAACAATTTCTGGACCCTCTCACGCTGGAAGAAGAATTGGTCTATCGCTATTGCACCACGGAAAATGAAATTACTTCCGAAGAAATTATTCAACAGTCTGGTCTATCGGTGGTGAAACTCACCATGATTCTTCTGCAATTGCAGCTGAAAGGGTATATTAAAGAAGTGGGAAATGGAAGATACATAATAGTGAGGAGTTAGGAATGAGGAGTGCTGGAAGGGGCGCAAATAGATAAAGGGTATTATTCTGCTGATTCCTGTTTTGTAACATGTAAATGGCATCGCTTGATACAAGGTTATAAAGGGGTATAAAGGGTTATAAAGGGTTATGCGTTTGTCATAACTATCAAGTGTCATGCTTGTATTTGTGTGGTAACATCTATAATCTGGTGATGGCAAATCTTTTACCTCATCAAGTACAAATGTGACCGGTCGAAATGACGGCACTATATTGATGCTAGCGTCTATTGGCACGTTCGAGAAACCTGAGAACCTTTAGAACCTTATGCAGCCTTTAACATCTACATTACTCACTCTTATACAATAATCCTCTTGACATACCACAAAAGGTGGGTGTATTGTTTCTGCTGTATGAAAATGATGCACCTATCTTTTTTTGTTGTTTAAAGTTTGATAGAATAGCGGTATGCAGGATAACCGCTAGTGTTATTTAATACTTATGAAATAGAAGGAAAAGGCTTATTGTTGTGCAGATGAACTGCTTATTCATGTACCACGAGAACGCCTGTCACAGGGTTATAAAAGGTTATAAAAGGTTATATAAATAAGCCATGAGTAACCTTTTGCTAAAAAGGAAATCCGAATTGACACAATTGTACTATGTCGGACAATAACCTTTTGCTAGGCGGGAAAAATATCAATTGACTTAAAACGTAAAAGTCACCATAATAACCTTTTGCAGAATATCGTATAAAAACCATGTGAGATAAAAGAGATAAAAGAGATAAAAATACTAGGAGGACATATGCCTATTACAAGAACGATTACTATCGGAACGAAGAAGAGAGGACGCCGGGCTGCACCGCCGGCTTTTAAGAGAAAGCCGAAAGCCAATGGAAAGCACTTGGTGGTGGTGGAATCTCCAGCCAAGGCGCGGACCATTGAACGTATCCTGGGGCCAGATTATAAAGTCATGGCGTCCATGGGTCATCTTCGGGATTTGCCGCAGCGTACCTTAGGGGTGGATATCGATGATGATTTCAAGCCGGAATATGTAGATTCCAAAGATAGAGAAAATGTAATCAAAGATTTGCAAAAAGCAGCCAACCAGTGCAGCGATATCCTTCTGGCAACGGACCCTGATCGCGAAGGCGAAGCGATTTCCTGGCACTTGTCAAAACTTTTGGATGTGAATCCCGAAGACAATGTACGCATTGCTTTCCACGAAATCACACCACCGGCCATTAAAGAAGCCATCCAGCATCCGGAACCCATTGATTTACATCGAGTCGATGCCCAGCAGGCACGGCGCGTGTTGGATCGATTGGTGGGGTACAAATTGTCTCCATGGTTGTGGAAACAGGTCTATCGGGGTCTGTCTGCCGGCCGTGTACAGTCTGTAGCCACTCGTCTCATTTGTGAAAGGGAAGAAGAAATCCGTGCTTTTCAGCCGGAAGAATATTGGACCATTGATGGGATGTATCAGACGGCTAAGCAGGAACAGTTCAAAGCCAAGCTGACACAGATTGCTGGTGTGGAAGCAGAGATTCATAACCAGGAAGAAGCAGACAAGGCTGTCGCTGGCATTGAAGGAAAGGATGCGGAAGTGATTTCGGTCACCAAGTCCAGAAAGCAGAGAAAGACCAAGCCACCGTACACCACATCTACCATGCAGCAGGATGCAGTCAATAAACTCAATTTCAGCTCCAAAAAGACCATGATGCTGGCCCAAAATCTGTATGAAGGGGTGGAAATTCCAGGACATGGGCATGTGGGGCTTATCACTTACATGCGTACCGACTCCACTCGTATTTCCGATGAAATGATTGCCCAAGTGCGTCCTTACATCGAAAGCGTCTATGGGGAAGAATTCTTGCCGCCGAAGCCGAACCATTTCAGTAAGGCCAAAGATGCGCAGGATGCCCATGAAGCCATTCGTCCGACGAATCTGCTATTTCCGCCGGAAGCCTTGACCAGTGTACTCACTCGTGACCAGCTCCGTCTCTATACGCTCATTTGGAATCGATTTGTTGCGTCCCAAATGGCACCGCAGATTCAGCAGAGCACCAGTGCGGTGCTGCAGTGTGGCGATTACACCTTGAAAGCCACTGGCGTCCATGTGCTTTTCCCTGGGTTTACCATTGTACAACCGGCGAAAAAGAAGGAAGGGGAAGAAGAGTCCACTTTACCGGCTTTGAAAAAAGGCGATGTGGTTGCCAATGTGAAAGCAGAAGGGGAACAGCATTTTACTGCGCCGCCACCCAGATACACAGAAGCTAGCCTGATTAAGACCTTGGAAGAAAAAGGCATTGGCCGTCCGTCTACCTATGCACCGATTTTGGATACCATCCAGAAACGCCGCTATGTGACCAAAGACGGAAAACAGTTCGTACCGACTGATATCGGATTCAAAGTGACGGACCTTTTGAAACAGTATTTCGAGGGCATCATTAATGTGGGCTTCACGGCCAACTTGGAAAACTGGCTCGATAAAATCGCCGATGGGAAAGCCACGTACAAAAAAGTTATGACTGATTTCTACAAAGTCTTTGCGAAAGAATTGGAATCCGCCAATGTGGAAGCAGAAAAGAATAAAAAGGAAAACCAGGAAGTTTCCGATGTGACTTGTGAAAAATGCGGTGCTAAAATGATTGTGAAAATTGGCCGCTATGGAAAATACCTGGCTTGCCCCAATTATCCAAATTGTAAAAATATCAAACCGTATAGCTTGACCGAGGGGCCAGAAGAAGTGTCCGAGGTGCCATGCGATAAGTGCGGTACCATGATGGTCTATCGCACCGGTCCCTATGGGAAATATTTGAAATGCCCCAATTGTAATGCCAATAAGGCCATTGTGATTGATACAGGGATTGCCTGCCCGAAGTGTCACGAAGGCCACTTGGTACAGCGGAGAAGTCACCGGGGACGGATTTTCTATGGCTGCAGTCGCTACCCTGATTGCGATATGGCCCTTTGGAACGAACCAATCAATCAGTTCTGCGAAACCTGCGGTGCCATTATGACAAAGAAAACCTATAAAAATGGTAAAGAAGTGATTCAGTGTTCCAATCCAGAATGTCCCACCCATCCGCCGAAGAAAACCAGAAAGAAAGCGGAAGAGGGAACTGCGGAAGAAAAGAAGACCACGAAAAAGACAACCACAAGAAAGACAGCGACTCGGAAACGGACGACGAAGAAGGTAGTAGAGGAGTAGAATCTTTAGGGATTAGGGATTAGGGATTAGGGATTAGGGATTAGGTTAGCCCTTCGGGCGGGTTATATTTTGCTTTTATCCGTAGAGAAAATAGCGATGTAACGAAATCGAAAAAGGTTATAAAGGGTTATGCAATACTGGTTTGTTATAACCTTTTATAACCTTGCTGTTAGCGGATGCATCGTTATGTCTAGTTATGGTTATGGCAAAATAATAACCCTTTGACAATCCGTCTAAAAGAAATATAATTCTTAAGAAAACACAACAATAATACCCCTGCCCGTAGGGCACCACATATAGGAGACATATATATGTTAGAAAATACAAATCAAAATCAAAACCACATCACCGTCGTCGGTGCCGGATTGGCGGGCAGTGAAGCGGCTTGGCAATTGGCGGAAATGGGAATTCCGGTGGAACTCATCGAAATGCGTCCTGTGAAACAGACGCCAGCCCATCATACCCCGTACTTTGCGGAATTGGTGTGCAGCAATTCCCTTCGTGCAGCCGCTCTCACCAATGCGGTGGGACTTCTGAAAGAAGAAATGCGCCATTTGCACTCCATCATTATGGATTGTGCAGATCACCACAGCGTTCCTGCTGGCGGTGCATTGGCGGTGGATCGCATGGGATATGCCCAGGCAGTGACAGAAAAGGTGAAGAATCATCCTTTGATTCATGTGGTGGAAAAAGAAATCACTGAACTTCCAAAGGACGGTATTGTGATTATTGCCACTGGCCCACTGACAGAAGGCAAATTGGCGGAATCAATTGAACAATTCTGCGGCGGCGAAGGATTCCATTTCTACGATGCAGCGGCACCCATTGTGACCAAAGAATCGTTGGATATGGATGTGGTGTATCGCATGTCTCGCTATAACAAAGGCGAAGCAGCGTACCTGAACTGTCCTATGAATGAAGAAGAATATAAAGCGTTCCGCGAAGCACTCTGCGCGGCAGAAATGGCGCCGGTGCATGGTTTTGAAAATAAAAAAGTCTTCGAAGGTTGTATGCCTATCGAAGTCATGGCCGCTCGTGGGGAAGATACCATGCGTTTTGGCCCTATGAAGCCAGTGGGACTGCCTGACCCACGAACGGGAAAGGATCCCTATGCGGTGGTACAGCTTCGCCAAGATAATGAAGACGACACCATGTACAACATTGTAGGATTCCAAACCCATCTGAAATGGGGAGAACAGAAGCGAGTTTTCGGTATGATTCCAGGGCTTTCTCATGCAGAATTCATTCGCTATGGGGTGATGCATAGAAATACCTATATCGACTCTCCGGATCTGCTGAATGGAACCATGGAAAGTAGAAAACAACCAGGTCTCTTCTTTGCGGGACAGATGACCGGTGTAGAAGGCTATGTGGAATCTGCTGCGTCTGGTATCGTAGCCGCCTATAGTGCCGCTGCTCGCTTCCGCGGCGAAGAACCGGTGGCTTTCCCGAGAGAAACAGCCATTGGTGCCCTCTGTCATTATATTTCTCACTTCGATGGCAAAAACTTCCAGCCTATGAATGTGAATTTTGGCCTTATTCCACCGTTGGAAAAACGGGTGCCGAAAAAAGAAAAGAACCAGAAACTGGCGGAACGAGCACTGACAGCATTGGAGGATTTTCTTAACGGCAGTGAGAAGTTAGAAGTGAGAAGTTAGAAATGGTGGATGGGGCGCACAATTCATAAAGCACCCCAAGTTATAATATTTGGTGACTGGTGACTGGTGACTGGTGACTAGGGATTAGTAACTTGGCCCTAGGGATTAGGGATTAGCGCAATGTGACTCTATCCATAAACGTCATTTCGACCGGTCGTATTCGTGCGAGATGGAGAAAAAGGTATAAATGGATTTGGATCCCTGAGTGGAGAAATCTCGCAGCACTAGCGGGAAGGGCTAGATGACACATATCATGGCAGCTCGCTAGAGCTGCCTTTCTTGCTATGCTCGAAAAATGTCTCACCGTTATGATTTGAATCAGAAAGCCCTTACCGCTAGTGCTTTGAGATTTCTCCACTCTTCTACACATCGCGTTTCATTACTGCTATATCATTAAGCACGAATACAACCGGTCGAAATGACGCCACAATGAAAGCTCCAGCGACTATTGATGCAATAATGGATTGGCTATTTTTCTCTTAATACCTTTGGGAAACAGCACGTATCAATATAAAGGAAAAAGGTTATAAAAGGTTATGTAAATCCATAGATATCACATAACCCTTTATAACCTTTTTGTGTGCGTTTTTTAGAAAATGTTGAAAAAAGAAATCATCGAGTATAACTTGCCGCCAGGCTAATCTTTTTTAGAAATATGGGGCGCTATATGAATTGTGCGCCCCTCTACCATTTTTAATTCCTCACTGCTTTTCATTTTCTTCTGCTTTCTGTTCCAATATTTCTTTCACCTGGGTAGCAGCGATAGCGCCTAGGATATCGTGGCGGGTGATGATGCCTACCAGGCGAGCTGGGGGCTGGGTACCTTCTACGGAGACAGACAATTTAGCCTTTGTTACTACCGGTACGGTTTTCAAGTGTTCATCTACCATAAGGGTGGTGATGGCTTCCATATCGGTTTCTGGTGTGACGCACCGTACATCTTTGGTCATAATTTCTTCCGCGGTGATGGCGAGCATTTTGCGGAATGATTTTTCATAGCGACCAAAGCCGCAATAGTATAAATTGCCACCCAGGACGTCCACGTATTGAGGAATCCGTGGGGTCACTTTCTTATAAAGCAAATCTCCTTCTGATACGATACCAAGAAGTTCATTGTCATCGCCCACTACAGGAATGGCACTGACCGGATGGGTGACAAAAAGTCCCACCAACTGCTGCACCGTGGTATCTGGGGTGACGGTAAATACGTACTTGGTCATGAAATCTTTGGCTTTTAGGTTCTTCATAGCAATTCCTCCTTTATAAGCAATGTTGTTGTGTTGTGAGTTATTTGGTATGGCTTCGCTAGAGATTACAGGTTACTCAGGTAGCTAAGGTTGCTCAGGCTCCTTGCCTGTGCCGATAGACGTTAGCGTTATCATCTTAGTCGAGAAACATGAGAATTTTAAGTAAACTGAGAAACTTTGATTCGAAAGAAATCATCACATACTTCATTTAACATGTTGCTTTTGCAAGAGGGAAATACGTGATGATAGAGTGTGAGAAACTTTCTTACTTACAAAAAGTTTCTTCTATATTTATTTTAAATCCTTTTAGAAAGGGGCGCAAATGAATTTTTAGAAAAGCAATTCTATTTCCCTAATTTTCTTTGACATAGTATAATAGGGGACAAGAAGTGAGTGACTTTAAAGGGATGAGTAACTAGGCCCTGGGGATTTGGGGAATTCTATTGGTAAACATCATACATTTCCTAATCCCTAATCCCTAGATACCAATCCCTAACTACTAGAAATCGAGGAATAACAATGATGAAACGAATCGTCATGGTGCTGAATCACATGCATCGTGGGGTATTGATATGCGGCGGGTTTGCCCTATTTATGCTGCTTGGTGCCTTGCTTTTGATGCTGCCGTGGGCGCAGACTGGGACCAAAGAGGTGTCCTTTGTGGATGCGCTTTTTATGTCGGTCAGCATTGTAAGCGTCACCGGCATGTCCATGTTTGACTTGAAAGATGATTTCACCCTGTTTGGACAGCTGGTGATTCTATTTCTTATGCAAGTGGGAGGATTGGGAATCATGACCATCATGGCCATGGTCAGTATTTCCACAGGAAGAAAAATCCGGCTGCAAGAGCGACTTCTCATTCGAGATTCGTTCAATCTACAAACTCCATCAGGAATGGTCATGCTGGTGCGGAAAATTATTTTCATGACCTTGGCGGTGGAGTTTACTGCCGGAACGTTGCTGTCTGCTTATTTCTATACGAAATATGGGCTAGAAGGAATTTATCTGGGCTACTGGCATGCTGTTTCTGCATTTACTAACTGTGGTATGGATATCATGGGGGCCGATGTGGGATTTGCTGGTATGGCGGCCGATTCTTTTGTCAGTACGGTGATTGTTATCACCACGTTTTTAGGCGGCGTAGGCTTTGTGGCTCTTGATGATGTGCTTCGGAAACGCAAATGGTCTCGCTTATCGCTGAATAGTAAATTCATTTTTACTATGGAAGCCATTTTGATTCCGCTGGGCATGATTGTGTATTTCCTTTTGGAAGGGGATAACCCAGCCACTATGGGCGGACTCAGTATAGTAGAAAAATGGCAGACCGCTTTCTTTATGTCTCTGTCATCTCGTTTGGCCGGATTTACGTTGTTTGATATTCATGCCATGATGAGTGCCACCGTGTTGATTGTGATGGTCTTCATGTTCATCGGGGCGGCGCCGGTATCCACTGGTGGGGGCATCCGTACCACCACCATGGGGCTTTTGCTGTTTTCTCTTTGGACTTGGGTGCGTGGCAGAAAAAATGTAGTTATTTTCCATAAACAGGTCAATCCAGATTGTTTGGTAAAAGCATCTAACGTATTCACTTTAGCTATGGTGCTGACCTTCTTTACGGCGTTGTTCGTATTTCTGCTGGAACCGGCCAATTTCAATTTCGAGGATGCCCTTTTTGAATCTGTATCAGCGTTTAGTACTGTAGGATTCAGCATGGGTCTCACCAATGAATGGAATACCTCTTGTAAAATTGTTTTGATGATCGCGATGTTCATTGGACGAATCGGTGTCATGACCCTGGCCGTGGCCTTTGCCACTTCTTCGGATACATCGATTCGCTATCCGAAGGAAAATATTGTGATTGGATAATTTGTTGACGGTTTAACAGTTAACCAATAACTGTTAACCGTTAACTAACAGAGAAAGGAAATACAATGGCACATAAATTACAGTTCTTTGTAGCAGGATTGGGACGCTTTGGAAAGAGCGTGGCGATTACGTTGGAAAAAATGGGCTATGACGTGATGGCCATGGATAGCGATGAAGAAGTGGTGCAGGACTTGTCCGATACTTTGGGGTATGTGGTTTGCGGTGATTGTTCCGATGAAAAGAACTTAATTTCCATGGGCGCCGGTAATGCGGACATTGCGGTGGTATCTGTAGGAGATTTGTCTGCCAGTCTGATGACCACATTGCTTTTGAAGGAAATGGGCGTCAAGAAAATCGTTGTCAAAGCCTTGGGGGAAGTCCATGGTAAGATGCTTCAGAAAATCGGGGCCGATAAAATCATTTATTCCGAAAAAGAAATGGGCATCCGGGTGGCCCATAATCTCATTTCTCCGGGCATTGTAGATTATATCGAAATGGAAAATAACATTACCATTGTATCCATTCATGTGCCGGCCGATTGGGTGGGAAAAAATCTGATCGAAATCGATGTACGCCGTAAATACAATATCAATGTGGCTGCTATTAAAAGAGATGGAGAAATGATGGTCAATCCAAGACCGGATATGAAACTGGAAGCCAAAGATATGGTAGTCATCCTGGGAGATAACGAAAGCGTCAAAAAAGTGGCAGAAACGTTGACGGAGTGATCTGGGGTGACCGTAAAGGAATGAGTGTGCATTAGTATGGCTCCGATTGTTATTATAATTTTCTTAGGTTGCTAAAGTTTCTCAGGTGGCTCAGGTTTCTTCAATGTGCTTTATAAAGATAGGCGTCATTACGATGAGATGATGTACTTGCGTTGATTAATGTATTTGAATAACTTGAGCAACCTGAGAATCCTAAGCAACTTGAAAAACCTGTTCATAAATTTAAACTTGACAGACTTAGGTTAAAAAAGCATAATAAATGTTACTGGCTTTTTAATATCAGTATTTCCTGAAGGAGAATAGGTATGAAACATACTATAGGTGCGGCCGTGGTGTTGGCTGTGCTTTTGGGAATGATTCCGTCTATGGGGGAAGCATTTTCCTATGAAGCATTGACAACTGGCACAACCGTAAGTGAAAGCAAAGGGACGCCAGAAAAGAAGGCGGATCTGAAAAAAGCAGGAAGTGGGACTCCTTCCTCACCAGCGGCTAAGAAAACCCTGTCTCCGACAGTAGAAAAGACAGAGAAAACACACGTGGTAGAGCCATTATGGCCTATCCATGGGCAACCCATCAGCGACGATGATTTCACCCTTCATGGGATTGCTTTGGGGGATTCCATCAAAGTGCTGATTGGCATGAAAGGAAATGCCGAAGCCATCCATCGCGGAAGTATTCAGGATACCTATGCCTGGAAGGGACTCAAAGTCAGCGCCTATGATGATTTCTTGGCTAAATATATGAATCGCAAGGACCTTCCGGTTCATCAGGCCATTACCGCTAAAGGGATTTCTGATTTCTATATCACTGGGGGAGACTACCAGACCGATCGGGGCATTCGCATTGGCAGTCGCCGCGAAAATGTGCTTCGCAGCTATGGTCGTCCCGATGAAGTTCTTTGGGATGGAAATCATGCATCTTTTTACCTATTATATAGTGGGTATAAAAAAGAATTGTCTTTCTTGATTCATGAGGACCAGGTACAGGAAATTTACATTGGCTGGAATGAAGAAAAGGCTTTGGGACTCCAGAGAAACTACAAAGATATTTATAACCATAGTTATCTTCCCGATAAAGATTTTTCCTTGGCAGGACTTTCTCTTCACCAAGCCTTCAAAGATTATCCATTCTCTGAATGGGAAAAGAAAATGGCCAATCCCCAGGAAGAAATCTGGTACTATCCGGGCTATGCGGTCCGCATGACGAAAAAAGAAAAAATGATTTGTGCGGTTTTCCTGACTGACAAAAAAATGCTCACTTCCCGCGGACTGGCTATTGGAGACGATGCAGCTACAGCAGAACTGCTCTACGGTGCGCCACATAAATTGGAAATGGACACCACAGGGACCACACCACGGACCTGCTACATCTATTTCAATCGAGCCAAAGACAAAGTGCTTTTGATGTATTTAAAAGATAAAAAAGTTGATGGCATTGTGGTAGCAGAAAATCCACAGAAAAAGAAATGATTGGTTAAGAAGTGATGCGGAAAGAGTCAATCATTTCTATAGCAACCTCAATATATAAGGTTATTGTTTCATGTAATGCTTCTTCCCAACAAATTGACTAAGCTGTACTGTGTCAGGTTAAAAGGGGTATAAAGGTTATGCCATTATCGGAAATCTCATAACCTTTTATAACCTTTTATAACCTTTTATAACCTTTATAACCTTGTCGATGTCGGTATATATTATTATGTTTAAGATAGAATGCGGCAGAATAATACCCTTAGTCTGAATGGAAGCAGTTGCGATTTTTCCAATATTTACTACATATTATTTTCAAAAGTGAATTTTCGAACATTCACTGGTTTTTCTGATTTTTATGTATTTTATATTCGAGGTGTTTCATGTACGATTATTTTTGCGCCCTGGTGGTAGGTATTGTAGAAGGTTTGACGGAATATATTCCTGTATCCTCCACGGGCCATATGATCATTATCGGTCATATGATTGGTTTTGAAGGTACTTTGGCTGATTTGTTTGATGTATTTATTCAGCTGGGGGCCATTTTGTCCGTTCTGGTGGTATATCATGAAAAATTCCGTTTCATTCTGAATACCCACCATTGGTTCCGTACCAAAGGGCCGTCTCTTTTGAATTTGGCAATCGCCATGTTCCCGGCTTGTCTGTTGGGATTGATTTTCCACGGATTCATCAAGCACACATTGTTTGGGCCTATGACAGTTATCATCGGTCTGGTGCTGGGCGGTGTTTTCATGATTTTTGCGGAAAAAATGAGAAAACACTTCTCTGTAGAAGATGTGGATAAAATTACCACCAAGCAGGCTTTCCAGATCGGGCTCTTCCAGTGCCTGTCCCTTTGGCCAGGTTTCTCCAGAAGTGGTAGTACCATTGCCGGAAGCCTTCTGCTGGGAATTTCCAGAAAAGCCGCTGCAGATTTCACCTTCATCATGGCTGTGCCGTTGATGTTCCTGGCTTGCCTCTATGACCTTTTCAAAACCGCAGGTAGCTTGCAGCTCGGTGACTTCGGTATCCTGGCTGTAGGATTCGTCACTGCTTTCGTGGTGGCTTATGCTTCTATTCTGTGGTTCTTGAAATTCTTGAATACATCCACATTGACCGGCTTTGCTATTTACCGCTTCGTGGTAGCTTTAGTGGCATTGATTTATTTCTGGTAATATGAATTTCTGATGCGTCCTTCGGGACGCATTTTTTATACAAAAATAAAAAATAAATCGTGTAAAATCATCCTGCTTTTCCGACTATATATACAGAAGGAAAAATGAAAACACTTCTGAAGAACTTCTTCTTATGAAAGATTTTTCGTAAAAGAGTGTAACAAATGAAATTCCTTCCGATAGTACTTATCGGAAAGGGAAATACGGCTTCCCTCGCGAACTGAAACTATTGGACTGACCTACAAACTTCTTTAATTATATCCATGGAGAAGAAGAGTGTAGGAAAGAACAAAAGGGACAGTGGATATCCGAAGTTGTATTTCACCTTTCCACTTGCCGAACCGGCCGGAGGCAAGCAGTACTATAAGGTGGTTGGCAGACTACTGGTAACTGGGAGTTCTTTTCCTAGTCACCAGTCACCAGCTACCTAAACAATCAAATAGGTACAGTGACCGCTTTTTAGAAGCACTTGCTATACGAGACTCTCTTGGACACCGTAGCACGAAGTTTAGTCGAATTTTTCGACATGAACTGTGCAAGTTCTGCTGAAGAACTTGCAAGGATGGATAAGTAAGGCGCCTAGCCTGCCCATTAAGGAGCTTTCCTTTTGTATCCATCCCGAGAAATGTGCTGGTGCCAGATTCCATAGCTTCTCCAGATAGAAGTTAAAAACAAAAGCGGGAGCTGTGCCTTTTTGTGGTGCTGTAAAAGCAGTGAGAAGTTAGAAGTGATAAGTGAGAAGTGTTAGTGGCGGCACACAAATTATAAAGTGCCGCAGTATTATATTTTAGTGACTGGTGCCTTAGTGACTGGCAATATGTGTTGGCACGTTCGACGAACCTGTGAAACCTTAGCAACTTGAGAAACTTGAGCAACCTGTTATTTCTATCGGAATCAAGCTGATTGACACAAATTATCTGCATCAAACCAAAACACCGATTTATTTTACCAATAAATCGGTGTTTTTTTACGTGTGCAATATGTTACGAAGTGACTAGGTATGATAAAATAAGAGTTGTATAAATAGTGAATCGTAATTAGGAAATCAAATCTTGTTTTTCACTGGTTACGACACATATATGATAGGGGATCCAAAGAGAGGAGAATCTCATGGTGGATGATTTGATTATTGTAGATTGTCAGTATGATTTTATTGATGGATCTTTGGCTTGTCAGCATAGCAAGGAAGCGGTGGAATACTTGGTGGATTTCATCAATACCCATCCGGTGCGTGCCTTGTATACCTCTGATTGGCATAAGGAAACCAATAAGTCTTTTAAGGTCAATGGGGGCATCTGGCCGGTTCATTGTGTGGCAGGTACCCACGGGGCTGCTGTGTCTGAAGATTTTGCCAAAGGTATCAAGGAAAAAGCCAATCATCCAGGGAAAGAGAATCTGTTCTTGAAGGGGCAGAATGATGATGTGGAAGAATATTCTGCGTTTAATGGTGTCAATGGAGAAGGAAAACCACTTCATGAAGTGGCTTCTTCTCATGTATATGTAGGTGGCATCGCTTCAGAATATTGCGTGAAAGAAACTGTATTGGCTCTTCTTTCCTCTGGCCGGTCGGTGACGCTTCTAATAGATGGCTTAGGCTATGTGAATGAAGCAGATCACAAAAAGGCGTTGGAAGAAATGAAGGAACTAGGTGTGGAGTTACTATAATTCTACAGTCAATGGAACTGTTTTTGAAATGAGCCATAGGGTTATGCCCTTCGGGCAAGGTTATAAAGGTTATTCATATTTCCTGGGCATGGGCTAAGGAGTGCGGGTATTTTTACTTCATTCGAGGAACCTGAGAACCTTAAGAACCCTTAGAAACCTGAGAACCTTTGACTCAGTAGGAATCATTGCATGTGTTGCTTACGTTAAAATAGTGCTTATAGGAAATGGGGTGGTACAAATAGGAAAGACAATCGCAGATGTGGGCGAATTTGGTCTCATCCAGTCCATTACCCATGATTTAATTTATCGGCCAGAGCTGGTGAAGTTAGGTGCTGGGGATGATGGGGCGGTGTATACCGTCCCCTCTGGTTATGACCAGGTTATTTCCACCGATACCATGGTGGAGGGCATTCATTTCTTGGAGAAAACCATGCATCCTTACGATGTGGGGTATAAACTCTGTGCGTCTAATTTCAGTGATATGGCTGCTATGGGGGCGGAACCTATTGGCTTTGTGATTTCTGCAGCACTTCCAGCATCGCTCTCTTGCGATTGGGTGGAGCTTTGCTATATGGGAATTCGCCATTGCTGTGAGGAATACCGTGTCAATCTTTTGGGCGGTGATGTGACTGGATCGCCGAAAGGTATCATTCTGACTGGCACTGTAGTAGGTATGGTGCCAGAAGACCAGGCGGTGAAACGGAGCGGCGCCAAGGTAGGCGACTTTGTCTTTGTGACAGGTACTATCGGTGATTCCGCAGCAGGGTTGGCAGCACTTATGGAAGGAAAATCCAAGTATTGTCCCGTGGTGGTGGCCCACCATCAGCGGCCTCAGCCGCAAATCGCCCTGGGAACTCTTCTACGGGAGGCCGGTGCTTCTTCGTTGAATGATATTTCTGATGGCCTATCCAGAGAGGCCAATGAAATTGCTAAAGCCAGTGGGGTGGTCCTGGAAATCGTGGAGGATAAGATTCCGCTTTGCTTGGAAACCAAGTGGCTTGGCAAAGAACTGAGAAAAAATCCATATCTTTGGGCGTGGAATGGTGGAGAAGATTACCAATTGGTGGGAACCATTTCGCTAGAGAATTATGAAAAGGTGAGAGATAATAAGGATATCACCTTGATTGGACAAGTGGTAGAAGCATCGGATACGCCGGGAGTCTATGCGGTGAGCCATGGAAAGAAAGTCAAGGTAGCGGCTCACGGATATGATCATTTTAATAAATAGTTTACGGTTAACAGTTAACCAGTGCAAAAAAGGAGATACGCCAATGTACACTTTAGTTGTCATTCGTCATGGAGAAAGTCAGTGGAATAAGAAGAATCTGTTTTGCGGTTGGACCGATATTGATTTGACAGAAAATGGGTTCAACGAAGCTCGTCAGGCTGGAACTCTTCTGAAAAAAGAAGGCTTCACTTTTGACCGTTGCTATACATCGGTACTGAAGAGAGCCATTCATACCGCTTATACCGTGCTGGATGAAATGGAACTCACCTGGATTCCGGTAGAAAAGAATTATCACCTGAATGAACGTCATTATGGGGCACTGCAGGGACTTAATAAGACTGAAACCACTGATAAATATGGGGAAGAACAGGTACATCTCTGGAGACGTTCCTATGATGTCCGCCCACCGGCTCTCGCTGACGATGATCCCAGATGCCCGGAACATCAGGCACCATATCAGAAATTTAAAGACGAAGTGAAACTGCCACATACGGAATGTCTGAAAGATACAGTAGCTCGCGTGGCTCCCTATTTTGAAGAAGTGATTCGTCCACAGATTGAAAAAGGAGAAAAAGTGCTTATTGCAGCCCATGGCAATTCCATTCGTGCCCTGAGAAAACACCTGGAAGGCATTTCTCCAGAAGAAATCGCTGGGATGAATGTACCTACTGGTATTCCGCTGGTATATCATTTGAATCCAGATTTCACTGTCCATGATGTGGCATATCTGGGAGACCAGGATGCCATTGCAGCCAAAATCAATGCAGTCAAGAACCAGTCCGCTGGATCTAAAAAGCAGTGAGAAGTGAGTAGTGAAAAGTTAGAAATGATGGTGGCGGCGCACAACTTATAAAGCGCCGCAAAGTATTATTGGTGACTGGATAAGGGATTAGTGGCTAGGCCTTAGGAATTAGGTTCTGCAGCGGTATTGGCACTAGCGTCTACCCTCTTCCTTTGGAAGGGGGCAGGGGGGATAGCTCGCACTGGCGGTATATGTGAAATGAGACTTATGGCGTAGTCGGCGTCTGGTACTATCGGCTAGCCTAACAACGCTTCTTCATCGGCCTATCCCTGGCTCGCAAGCGAGCCTGCCCCTTCCTGAGGAAGGGGCTCTTAGGCGGCTATAGCGGTGACGAGGCTAGAGCAACAAGGAGCTGAAACGTATATGCAAGGGTTCTGTAGCGATGATATGGTTAGTGGAACATGACGATGTATTGGATATCAAAGGGTTCTGGCTTCGAGAAAATCGATAGATTTTCAATGAAGCCAGAACCTTGAGAAC
>SAMEA104315425__coassemble_1079_pt1 | contig 16214 bp, 12 predicted proteins | sample SAMEA104315425__metabat2_low_PE_033 | metagenome-assembled genome bin SAMEA104315425 (sample SAMEA104315425) | gut metagenome | biome: Monkey gut; feature: monkey-associated habitat; material: faeces | place: China | collected 2013
GGGTGCGATCCATCACGTCCCGCCGGCCATCACAGGAAATACCGATTCCCACGTGGTGGTCATAGAGGAAACGGCCGATGTCACGGGTCAGAAGAGACCCATTGGTCTGGATTTGCATCTGCGCTTCGTAGTGATTGTCTTCCACCACTTGAATCAATTTTCGAATCAGAGGAAATCGGAGCAGCGGTTCTCCGCCGGAAAATTGGAGAAGAAATCGGCTGCCACTTTTTCCCGCGAGGTGCACCGCTTCGATAGCAATGTCATCGTCCATGTCCACCTGGTCCTCGTCTGCGGCGTAGCAGTACCGACAGGCGAAGTTGCATTTGCCTGTCAGGGTCAGTACCAGCATGCGGATAGGCACCATCTGGGTTGGCGATGTATTTCTGAAATCACACATAGTTTGTTATACCTTTTTAGATAGTTAGGAGTGAGGAGTGGTGGCGGCGAGCCCTCGAATTGCTCTTATATCGATTGCATACAAATAGCAAGATTCCTTTTTATATAGCTCGCCGATGACTGAAGTGGCTATCATCATATTTGATGAGAAACAATAGTTATAAGGGGTTACAAAAGGTTATGAAAACACCGTATTCTAATAATCTTTTATCCCCCTTTTTACCCTTGTCACTTGCAATAACAGGAAATATTTCACAGCAGAAAATAATAACCTTTAGAGCCATGTTTCACATGAAACCTAACTTCAATCTAAGTATAAAAAGGGGTATTGGGGCGCTTTATGAATTGCGCGCCCCTTCCGCCACTCCTCACTCCTCATTCCTAACTCCTCACTGCTTTTTAGTCCTCATCATCTTCCAATTCCCCTTCTACGGAGAGGTAGAGTTCTTGCAGTTCTTGTTTCATTTCGTCGCTGGCGTTCCACAGTTTTCTCTGGTTGGCTTCCAGGAGGGTTTCGGCCATGTTTTGGAGGGCCCAGGGGTTGACTTTTTTCATCCATTGTTGCATGTCCGGGTCCAGGGCGTATTTCTTGGCGTACTGGTCGTACATCCAATCGTCCATGACACCGCTGGTGGCGTCCCATTGGAAGCTGATAGACAGGCGGTTGGCCAGGTCGGTGGCCCCTTTGTAGCCGTGTTTCATGAGCCCTTCGATGAATTTCGGATTCATGGATTCGCTTCTAAATACCCGTCTCATTTCTTCCTGCACGGTTTTGACCCCCACAGAGGAACGGTTCGTGGTATCGCCCACGTAGGACTGGGGTGTCTTGCCGCCCAGGCTCTTGACCGCCGCAATCATGCCGCCGTGGAAGGCGTTGTAGTCATCAGAGGAGAGGATATTGCTTTCGTGGTTTTCTTCATTCTTCACGGTCAGATCCAGGGAAGCGAGCCGTTTCTTGAACAATTCTGGTTTGAATACCCCTCGATTTCCGCCGCCAAAGACGTGACCACCCCAGCGCACGTACACGTTGGCCAGGTCGTCTTCGGTTTGCCAGTTTTTCCCATCCAGCACGGTATTTACCCCGGCCCCATAGGTACCCGGCGCATCGCCGAAGATACGGAATGCCGCATTTCTCCACGCTTCGTCGCCGTCGACGCCTTCATCGGTCATGACCTTGGTGTCTTCTTTCACGTGTTTTCTGACGTAGTTGTCTTCGTCCGATTCGTCCTGAGACGCCGCCAGAAGCACCGCCTGGTCCATCAATTCCGCCAGCTGCGGCAGGGTGTCTCGGAAGAGGCCAGAAATACGACCAGTCACGTCGATTCTAGGCCGTTTCAATTCCGACAGGGGAATGAGTTCCAACCCATGGACTTTGAGGCTTCCTTTCTGCCATACGGGACGAACGCCCAGCATGTAAAGAAATTCGGCGATATCCTGCCCGGAGGAGCGCATATTGGGCCCGGACCAGAGAACCATGCCGATATTTTCCGGATATTTCCCCTGGTCGGCAATGAATTTCTCGATCATGGCATCGCCTAGTTTGATGCCCAATTTCCAGCCCGTAGGAGACGGGAGACTTCTAGGATCCACGCCATAGAAATTGCGGCCCGATGGCAGGAGAGCCACACCGCCGGCGTTCGGCGAGCCTGACGGTCCTGGCGGAACGAAACGGCCTGACAGGGCATCCAAGGTGTGCGTCAGTTCGTCGGTGGTTTTCCGAATCCGCGGTACCAGTTCGTTTGCCACAAAGGTGAGAAGAGATTCCAATTTCTGTTTCCACGGTTCACTGCCAGCTGCGCAAGGAAGAGCCATGGCGTCTTGTATCCCCTCTTGGGTGAAATCTTTTTCGGCTAACGTAGTAATCACTTCTTTGGCTTCGCGACCCATCCGGTCCATGAGCTGCCCATAGGTCATCCCAAGTCCTTCTGCCATATCAGCGGAATGGTGCTGGATGAAGTCCAGGGAAATATTGTATTTCTCGGCCCACAGGTCATAGATGGAAGGCACATCCCCATTGGACAGGCGGAGCATTTGCAAAATCCCATCGATGAGAAGGGACCCGGTCAATGGCTGCCCCAGCACATGGAGACCCACGTGGACTTCGCTGTCTTTCAGTTCTTCGATGGTGTCGTGGAGAGCGCTCACGTAATCTCCGAAAGGCGCCCCCTCTTCATAGGGCACATCGGCGTCCAGCTTGGCCTCTTTGGCGAGCTTCCGAATCGGTTCTTCCATGTCTGTCACGTCACTGCCGTTTTCTTTCAGGTGGGCGTATTCGTCCAATGTTTTTTCCAATTCCGCCAATTCATCATAGGCCCCGGCATCTGCCACCGGTGCTGGCAAGTAACCGATGAGGCACGCCGACCCACGGCGCTTGGCAATCATCCCTTCGCCGGTGATGGTCATATGGTAAGGGTAAATATTTGGCACGTCCCCCAACGCGATGTCGGGGAAACTGTCCTCATCGAGACCAACGGCCTTACCAGGCAGCCATTCCAAATTGCCATGGGTGCCCAGATGAATCACCGCATCGGCTTTCCAAACGTTCCGAAGCCAGTAGTAAAAGGCCAAGTATTGATGGGTCGGCGGGATGTACGGGTCATGATAGGCCTTCGCCGGGTCCATGCCGTACTGGCGAGACGGCTGCACGGTCAGAAATAGATTTCCATCCACCGTGCCGGGGATGAGAATATTTCCTTTCTCCGAAAGCATTACATCCCCCGGCGCCTCGCCCCACTGGTCCTCCATTTTCTCCTGTGCGGCCCGCCCCAATGTGTGGAAGAAGGAAATATAGTCCTTCGCTGGCAGCTGCTGGCAATCTTCCGCCTGCTCTTCGGTCATCATGGTGAGATCGTTGGTGGCTTTCGACGTCATAAGGGAAATGAAATCTTCCGATGTTTCGGGGATGAAATCCATGTGGTACCCTTCGGCCTTCATGGCTTTCATGAGCCCGATGGCGCTCTCCATGGTATCCAGCCCGGAAGCACTGCCGATATTGGAATTCTTCGCTGGGTAATTGTGGAAAATGATGGCAATCTTTTTATTTTCATTCTTCATCTGATGGAGACGAGCCCATTTCCCTGCCTTGGAGACCATGCGGTGCATCCGTTCGGGAATCGGCACATAAACCACGCTCCCATCGGGACCTTTCACGTGACCCGCAATGGGCACACCGTGAATCACCCCATCCAGTTCTGGCATAGCCACGGAAATAGACGTCTCCACAGCGTTCATGCCTTCCGGATTCTTCCGCCACTCCTCTTCGGGAGTCAGCAGCGTGTAGGCATCCAAAATAGGCACGCCCAATTTCTCCAGCACATCACCGCCGCTTCGGCCAGCCCCCAGGACAGAGAATTTCATAGTGGAAACCAACGCATCAATGACCGGCTTCCCATCTTTCATGAAATAGGACTCTAGCACCTTCGCCAGTGGCGGCATGCCCAGAGACGTATCTACCAGGCCGTTAGCAAACACAGGAATCACATCATAGCCCTGCTTCTCCGCTTCCTCCATGAAACACCGCTGGTACGCCGTGTCATCCCAAATCCATTCCTCCCGGTAGAACAGAAGCCCCAGCACCGGCCGATTTCCTTTCCGGTGAGATGAGAGATACCCCTCCAAATCGGTGGTGAACCAATCCGGCGCGTCCGGGTCATAAATACCAGCCCAGGTATAAGCCTCCGGCTCCTTCGCTTGGGGAGTGTCTTTCTCAAAGAACCCATTGGCATAGAGCCAGAGATTTTTGAAATTGGTAAGTCCCCCGTAGAGACTGTATTTCCGGAAATGGGTCAACACGTCTCCGGAAATCGAATCACTGTGCTCCGCCGTCTCCCCGTCGATGGCATCAACGAAATAGGAAATATGAGATGTCTCCAGGAAATTTTTGCAATCCCGCCAAAAGGACGATTTCAGGGCATTCTTCATGAGATGAATCATCACCAGAGAAGACCCGGATAACTTCCTCTCCCAATTCCGGCTCCACTCACTGGACCGCTCCACCTTCACAGGTAGACAGAGATCCGAAATCTCCCGCTTCTCCTGCAATGCTTCACAAGCCGCCTTCATAGACGCATACCGCCGGTCGTGGTTCGTCATGTAGATAATTTTTGTATCCATTTTTGTCTTTAAAAGACCTTCTTTCATGTATTGGATTAAGGTGACTGGTGACTCGTGACTAGAGAGGATGTTGGTTAATTCAAATTTCAACTAGAACAATAATTGTTGCTGGTTGTTAGTTGTTGGATTCAAATAACTAGCAACCAGCAACAGTGCGTGTACAGGAATCTGCACAATACCCGTATTTCTATGCACTTGAATATCAAATTTTGCTGCACATATTCGGTAAATATCGGGCGTATGAATTATAGAGCATCCTCTAGCAAGAAAAAACATAGCCTAGTCACCAGTCTACCAGTCACTAGTCACCATTTCATACATGATTTTCTCATCATGTATAATCCTATTATACTCCTTCTGTAATCTTTTGGTGGGCGTTTTCAAAAGATTGCCAATTTGTTTATAAGGTTTTAATAGAACCGTAGCTACGAGAAGCTTTGGAAAATTATACTGGTATCACAAAGTGCTGTCGTTAAACTTGTGGGCTGAGGTTATGCACTTACCATACATGGGACAATAGCTTAGGTATAAAAAAAAAGAGTGTGGATTATTTATCCACACTCTTTTTTCGTAATAAAATATTCGGCGGGAACAACTACGAAAATAGTAATCATCAAAAAATCGGTACTTTTTTGGCTACAGACAATGATTTCTTGATAAAAAAACTCGATATTATCGGACCTGACGGGGTATAAGCCGACTATACGCTCATGATACCATTTTGATCAAAGTCGAGAATCAGGTACTTAGCTTCGATCTTAGCGGAGTTGAATCCTTCTACCATGGCTTTTCCTACTACATCAGCTTTATCGGCCGGAGCAAAGGCGATGATGGTTGGGCCGGAGCCGCTGATGGTGGTGCCGTAAGCGCCGGCGTAGGTGGCATTGGCGATGACTTGTTTGGCACCTGGAATGAGGTCCAAGCGGTATGGTACGTGGATACAGTCATCTAAACCAAATTTCAAATATTCCGGTTTCTGATACATGAAAGCGGCCATCAGGAAAGATACGGCACCAATGTTGTGAACTGCATCGCTACGGCTATAGGTTTTAGGCAGTACGGCTCTGGCTTTTTCTGTATGAAGTTCAAATTCTGGAATGGTCACTACAGCTTTCCAATGAGATGGAATGTCGATGCTTTCGGCCGTGACTTTTCCTTCTTTCAAAAGGGCCATGCAGAAGCCACCCAAAATGGCAGGAGCTGCGTTGTCTGGGTGTCCTTCCATGTCAGCAGTGATATTTAAAATGTCAGTGCGATTGAAAGGTTCTCCCATGAGAAGGTTCGCTAGAAATACACCAGAAGCCAATGCGGCAGAACTGCTGCCCAGGCCTCTGGCGAAGGGGATGCGGTTGATCAGGTACATGTGTCCCCCTGGGATTTCACGGCCTGCTTTTTTCGCTGTTTCTGCCATGGCGTGGATAATCATATTGTCCATACCGGTGGTAATCTGGTCGGCCCCTTCTCCTTCGGCTTTGATGTCTGTATCTACCAGTTTTCTTCCTTCTACAGGAACAAACTGAACTACATTGTAGAGTCCCAAAGACATGCCCAGGGTATCAAATCCGCTGCCAATATTGGCAGTGGTGGCTGGCACGCGAACGATGTATGTTTTATTCTCTGTCATCTTCCATAACCCTCACGATATTGGCAACCTGGCGCATGCAAGGCAGAACCTGCAGGGCTTTTTCTACGTGAATGATATTTTCTCTCGGTGTGTCCTGGGTGATAATCATCAGTTCTGCGGCATCTTCGATACGGCTCTTCTGGACTACTTCTTTGATACTGATGTCGTTGTCTGCATAGGCAGAGGCAATCTGGGACAGAACACCAGTCACGTCGTCTACAATGAGACGGAAGTAGTAGGAGTTTTTCAGTTTCAAAGAGGAGTAGAATGGAATCCGTTTGGTTTCCGTGAGCATCATTCCGGTACCGGTGGAATGGTTCATGATGTGCTTAGCAGTGCTAATTACATCGGCCATGACAGCACTGGCAGTCGGAAGGGAACCGGCACCACGACCGTAGAACATAACGTCATCTACGATATTTCCTGTCACATAAATAGCGTTATAGGAGCCTTTGACGGAAGCCAATGGATGGGTTCTCGGAACGAAGGCAGGATAGACGTTAAGGGAAATACCATTTTCCTGGCGGGTACCTACGGCCAGAAGTTTAATGGTGTATCCCATTTCGCTGGCATACTGTACGTCTTTCTGGGAAATCTTTTCAATGCCTTCTACCAGTACGTCGTCAAAAGTGACATTGGCGCGGAAGCCAATGGAGGCAAGAATTGCCAGTTTTCTAGCTGCATCATAGCCGCACACGTCATTGGTTGGATCTGCTTCGGCAAAGCCTTTTTTCTGTGCCAAGCGAAGTGCATCAGAGTAGCTCATTCCTTCTTCATCCATACTGGACAGAATGAAATTGGTGGTCCCATTGACGATACCTACGATGCTTTCAATTTCGTTGGCAGCCAGGGAATCATGGAGCGGACGAAGAATCGGAATACCGCCACCAACACTGGCTTCGCAGCTGAAGTTGACTTTGTTCTCTACGGCTGTATTCATGATTTCTGGTCCAAAGAGAGCTACCAGGTCTTTATTAGCACTGACCACATTTTTCTGATGATTCAGGGCTTCAAAAATATATTCTTTGGCTGGATGAATACCGCCCATCACTTCTACTACGATGCCTACTTCTGGATCGTTGATGATATGGTCGAAGGAATCAGTCACATCCACGCCTTTTAAAATATCCAAATCTTTGTACTTGTCTGGATGACGAACCAATACGTGGGTAATTTCCAGCTGGCAGTCCAATTCTTCTTCCATCATCCGGCTATTTCTTTTGATGGTTTCGGCCACACCGCTTCCTACGGTTCCGAAACCAAGAAGTGCAATATGAATCTTTTTCATCACAAATCCCCTCCCGCACCAAAGGTGACTGACTGAACGCCTTTCATGGCGCCAATGGCTTCTTTCATATATTGCAAATTCACTAATGATTCTTCTGTTTTCAATGTGATGGTGACAGCCACGGTTTTACTGGAAGCTGTGGTCCGATTGAAGGATAAAATCGTATTTTTATCTTTTCCAATGCGGCGCATCACTTTATTGAACATAGGAAAATCATCAGACATGATGATAAACAGGACTACAATTCTATCTTTTTCTGCGTCAAAAGCAGGTGCTACATGATCTTTGTATTTATAATAAGCACTTCTGCTCATTTTTACTTTTTGTACTGCTTCGTTAATATTGCCACAAGTACCATCTTTCAACATTTCTTTCACTTTGATGGCTTTCTTAATGGCTTCCGGTAATATTTGCAAATCCACTAGGTAAAACTGGGATTCTTCTTTTCTCATACAGCCACTCCTCCGAAAAAATAATTCGTCATTGAAGGGACAAAAACTTTATAGGTGACTAGTGAATGGTGACTGGTGACTAGGACGAATAGCAGTCTCCAGTCACTAGTCACCAGTCCACCAGTCACCAATTACGACTAGTGTAAAAGGTTCTCACTTTTGTATTTCTATCAACAATCATGTAAGTATATACATGTTGTATCACAAGTTTACCCTATAGGCTACTTTTTGACAATGGGTGGAATCATAAATTTTTTATATAATGAGTAGCTACTATCATGTCATAAAGTGAAACAAAATAATTCCGCAAGCAATAGACACATTAAGAGATTCAACGGTGCCAGCCAGAGGAATGTACAAGTTCTGGTCAGCCAGTGCTAAGAGTTCCTGGCTGATACCATTTCCTTCGTTGCCAAAGATAAAAATGCCTTTATTCATGGTTCCAATTTCTTTATAAGGCCGTGCATTTTCCAAAGCGGTACCGTACAAAGGAAGACCGGATTTCTTTTTCCATTCCGAGAGGAATGATACATCTATATTTTCGTAGACCGGAATGCGAAGGATGCTCCCCATAGAGCTTCGCACCGCTTTTTCAGCATATACGTCGGTGGAACCTTTGGTTAAAAGAATCGCCTCTACACCAGCGGCTGCGGCAGTACGTAGGATGGTTCCCATATTTCCTGGGTCCTGAACAGCGTCCAATACTACAAAAAAGCCGTCTTTCTTTTCTAAGAGGGCTTCTTTGTCATAGGTTTTCTTTTTCACCAGGAGAATGATTCCCTGACCGTGTTCTGTGCCAGACAGCAGTTTCATCAAAGAGTCTTCCGGAGAGAGAAAGAGCCAATGGAGTTTTTTTCCATCTTCCACCATGGCTTTGACTCTTTCGTGAGACAGCTGGTCTTTTTGAATCAGGCAAATACAATCTCTGATATCTTGATGAATGGCATCTTCGGCACTCCGCAGGCCTTCCATGAGAAACATCCCATAGCGGTCTCTGAATTTCTTCTGCTTCAGCTGCAAAGCACATTTGATCCATTTATTGTTACGACTGGTAATTTCTTCCATAGTTATATCCTGTCTTGAAATAATGTAGAAAAATGAATGAGACTCATCAAGTGATATAGCACCGCAGGATATTATAAGGTTATTATTCTGCTGACCGACCATGTGTCAACGCGAAAGACACGGCTTTGCAAAAGGTTAAAAAGGGGGATAAATAGCTTATGCAACTAACATAATCAAATACCCCTGTGTAACCTTTATAACCTAGGGAAACACTGATTTAATCATGGTTTGAAATTATTCTTGAATTTTTATCTAAAGCGAGGAAAGAAAATCCGCGAATAGCGAGCTATTTAAGGATTTTCTTGACGATGCTTTGGATAAAAATTCATATAATTTCAAATTCTTTGATTAAATCAGCGTTTCCCTAGACTCTGTCGGCCTAAAAACTATTGTCTGCTATCGAACAAGGCAGAACAATAACCTTCATAAGCTGTACATCGCCACCACTTCTAGTTTCTATCGTTTTTCAGATGTGTTTTCACAAATTCATCCAAATTACCGCCAGTGTACAGAACGCCGCGGATGCCTGCTCGCTTGGCTGCTTCCACGTCTCTTTCTCCATCGCCAAAGAGGATGGCTCTATCTTTGGAAATGTGGTATTTTTCCATGGCTTTGAGAATCATGCCTGGTTCTGGTTTCCGGCAGTGACACACAACATCGTATTTCTTAACGGGAGCACCTGGCAAATGAGGGCAGTAGAAAAATTCCGTGATGTGTCCCCCATAGGTCTGGAGTTCTTCATTGATTTCTTGGTGGAGCTTTTTCAAGTCATCTTCGGTGTAGTAACCACGGGCAATACCACTTTGGTTGGTCACCACAAACAAAAGCCAGCCTTCTTTTGAAAGTCTGGCTATGGCTTCTCTAGCGCCTTCGATCCAATGAAAATGCTCTTTATCATGCACATATCCATCGTCTCGGTTGAGCACCCCATCTCGGTCGAAAAAGACTGCTTTCACAGGAGTTTCGTTCATGCTTTCCACTCCATATCGTCAATGAGCTGGCAAATGATATGAGCACAAAGCATGTGCATTTCCTGAATGCGGGCAGTCACATCGGAAGGAATCACCAAAGCGGTATCACACAGTGCCACCATGGAGCCTCCGGTTTTACCTGTGGATCCGATGGTTTTCATTCCTTTCGCTTTGGCAGCTTTCAGTGCTTCATTCACATTGGCACTATTACCACTGGTGGAAATGCCCCAGAGGACGTCCCCTTCTTGCCCCAGTCCTTCTACTTGACGGGAAAAGATGCGGTCAAAAGCGTAGTCATTTCCTACGGCAGTCAGAATGGACGTATCGGTGGTGAGAGCAATGGATGGTAAGGAAATACGTTCATTGTGATATCTGCCTACCAATTCAGCCGCAATGTGCTGCGCATCGGCAGCACTGCCACCGTTCCCGCAAATCAAAATTTTATGGCCTGCTTGCAGCGCTTCATAGCAAACCGTTGCCATTTCGTAAATGACAGGAAATAAAGCTTTTGTCTTTTCCAATGCTTCTGCATGGTCGGCAAAGCAAGAGGAGATAGTTTCTTTATTCATTATGATTTCCTTTATGTTCAATCGATTTGGAATGGCCCATCAATGTTTTCAGTTCATTCATGAAGCTTCCAATATCTTTAAATTCTCGATAGACCGAGGCAAAGCGCACGTAGGCCACCTGGTCCAATTGACGAAGTTCGTCCATCACCAGATTGCCAATCCGTTCGCTGGATACTTCCTGTTTCAAATCGTTGCGAAGGGTCCGTTCGATGTGATTCACAATATCTTCAATTTGAGAGGTGGTGATATTTCTTTTTTCACAGGCTCTCACCAATCCGCTACGCAGTTTATTCCGGTCAAACATTTCTCGGGTTCCATTTTTCTTGATCACCCGAAGTGGTGTGGTTTCTACCGTTTCATAGGTGGTAAAACGGCGTCCACAGGAGAGACACTGCCGGCGACGGCGAATCGAAGCGCCATCATCGGTATCTCTGGAGTCAGTCACCTTCGTATCGGTGCTACTGCAAAATGGACATTTCATAGGTTGGCTCCCTCTGGTTAGATTAATCAACTGCAAAAAATAAAAAGTGAAAAGTGAGTAGTGGTATTAGTCCCGTAACGGATTGTCATACTACTTGCGAAGTATAAAGAGCTACCCATCTTCGCTACGCACCTAGCGATATAGTTCGCTTGCACACTTCTTGTATTCTCCCCTCGACTGAGCAATGCTGTTAAGTGAAGCGAAATATGCGATGATTTCTGCTGATGCAAAGGTTACTCAGGTTTCTCAGGATACTTAGGTTTCTCACGTTTCTCGAATGAGCTAATGACGCTAGCATCTATTGGCACATTCGGAGAATCTGAGCAACCTGAGAACCTTTAGAAACTTGAGCAACCTGTCACCAACAGAGGAGATAAAACGCTAATGCTACTACCGCTATAGACCTATTTCCTAATCCCTAGCTACTAGTCACTAGTCACCAAATATATTAAAAGGAAGAAAAAGCCACACTGCGAGTTGCGGTGTGGCTTTCCGGTTGTGAATTATTTTCTGAGGAATTCAGGAACCGCAATACCTGTGGTTGGACGAACGGAGTTGCTGAATCGGCTGGTATTGGAAGTCTGGGTTGGTGTCTTTTTCTTGTCGCCAAAGCCAGTAGCAATAACAGTGATTTTTACAGTATCGTTGTCAAGAGACGGGTCTACAGAAGTACCCCAAATGATGTTGGCATCCGGATCGGCTGCTTCGGTGATGATCTGGGAAGCTTCATTGATTTCAAAGAGGCCCAGGTCTTCATTACCGGTGATGTTGATGATAATGCCTTTAGCGCCGTCAATGCTGCGTTCCAGCAGTGGGCTATTGATAGCCATGGTGGCAGCATCGCTGGCACGATTGTCGCCGCTGCCGATACCGATACCCATCAGAGCTTCACCCTGGTCGCTCATGATGGTACGTACGTCAGCAAAGTCCAGGTTGATGATACCAGGAACGGTAATCAAGTCGGAAATGCCCTGGATGCCCTGACGAAGTACGTCATCAGCGGTTTTGAAAGCATCTTTAATGGAAGTCTTTTTATCAATGATTCCCATCAGTTTATCATTCGGAACCACCAGAATGGCATCGACGCTGTTTTTCAAACGTTCAATCCCTTCAGCAGCATTTTTCGCTCTGACTTTACCTTCAAAGGAAAATGGTTTAGTGACAACCGCAATGGTGAGTGCACCCAATTCTCTAGCACACTGCGCTGCTACTGGAGCAGCACCGGTACCTGTGCCGCCACCCATACCAGCGGTAACGAAAACCATGTCTGCACCGGTCAGTGCTTTGGTCAGGTCTTCTTTGGATTCTTCAGCGGCCTGTTCGCCCACTTCTGGTCTAGCGCCTGCGCCGAGACCTTTGGTCAGCTTTTCGCCAATCTGAATTCTATGGTCTTCTTCTACTTTGGATTTATTCAGAACCTGAGTTTCTGTATTGACAGCAAAGAATTCTACTCCTTTGACTTCTGCATCAATCATGCGGTCAACTGCGTTATTTCCGCCGCCACCTACACCAATTACTTTAATATTTGCCATTTCGGACTGTTCCATGTTTTGCTCCTCCTTTAGGGCCTATTGTCATGTATTTGTTGACTCAGGATATGCATCCCTGTTTCTATGTATCATATCTTACATTGTACAATACTTTCGGCAACTTCGCTACAGTTTCCGTGAGACAATTTGATAAAAAATGCAAAAATTTTTATTTTTTCAGCTTGATAAAGGGAGATGCCAGATTGGCATCCACATATTCTACAGAAAGGCCGCGGGCTTTCACATCTCCCACCATATTTTCTGCCAGTTCTGCCTGTTTCGCCATGTCGCTGCCATTGCCAAGACGGACGGTCACCCCATCACGGGTGTACGCCCGGATGTTATCATCATTTCCTAAATTCACTTCCGAAAAGGCTTTCCGTCCCTCTGGGGAAAGGTGATTCAAGAAATCCAGGGCTTTGGAAACATCTCCCTGGGACACAGTATCTCCCAGGAGCAGATTACCCAGTCGCTTTCCTGTAATCATCGGTACTTCTACTTTGCGAATGGCTTGCACCGAATCAATGACCATACCGTCTTTGTCAATGAAAGCGTAGCTCATTTCTCCACGAATCACAGCCAAAGGTACCCGATCTTCGATATGCACTTCCAATTCAAAGGGGAAATGTCTCGTCACGGTTACATGGGCCACTCGGATATCATGGCTCAGTCGGTCTTCCAGTTCGCTGCCGCTGATTTGCAGCACATTCACCGGTTGGGAAATACGACCTTCAAAGAGTACATCTTCCAATGTCAATGTGTCGGTCCCGGTGAGATGAATGTATCCCAAAGGAATAGGCAAAAAGAGAAGTGCCGCAACCAATAGAATCACCGTTCCTGCGGCACCTGCCACGTAGGCTTTGCCTCGATGGAATCCATGCTTTTTCTTCGGATGATGAATGACAGGTGTCTCTTCTACCGTGTCTTCCAGTGGTACCACAGGCTCTGGCTCGTGGTTGATTTTTTCCTGTTTTTCCTCAGGTAGCTTCCCCGCATGCTGCTCTCGTCGAAATTCGTTGAAGCTTTTAAAATTATCCATATATTATGATCCTGTAAAACTTGTAAAAGCAATGATGCTAATGAATAAAGGTTATTATTCTGCCATGTTCCCTGTCAAGCATAATAGCATATACCGCTACAATCCAGGTTATAAAGGTTATATAGGGTTATGTGACATCGTTAGTTTCATAACCTTTTATAACCCTTTTAACCTTTTGATAAGCCCTATCTTCTCATAGTGAAACATAGCAAATCAGTAGAATAATAACCTTATATCTTCTACGCTACCACCGCTCATTATCTCTTCTAACCGCTATTTACACCTTATTCAATCCTGCTTCCAGGAGTATTTTTTCGCAAAGGGTCGGGAAGTCCATGCCTGCGGCGGCAGCTGCTTTAGGAACTAGGCTGGTGGCGGTCATGCCAGGAATGGAGTTTGCTTCCAGGATGAATGGTTTTCCTTCTGCATCGGTTTTGAAATCGAAGCGAACCACTCCGGCACATTCTGCCATGCGGTACCCAGCTTCTGCCAATTCGCTCATTTCTTTGGTCAGTTCTTCGGAAATAGGTGCCGGCACAATGTAGTCAGTGGCCCCTTTGGTATATTTCGAATGATAATCATACTGTCCGGAATGGGGGCAAATCTGAATCACTGGCAGGGCTTTCCCATCCAAAACGGACACGGTAAATTCATCGCCAGCCAAGTAGGCTTCGGCCAGCATACGAGGTTCCACGTGGAACACCCGATCAATGGCACCTTCCAGGTCTTCTTCTTTTCTGACAATTTCAATCCCAATGGTAGAGCCTTCGCAAGCAGGCTTCAACACAACTGGAAATTTGAAATGGGACAGAATGTCTGCTTTCACTGCTTCTTTTCCATCTTTCAGATAGTACGGTTTGGAATCCGCCATAGGAAGATGGGCCTGTTTGAAGAAATGACTGGTCATAATCTTGTCCATGGTGATGGCACTGGATGTGACGCCAGAACCGGTGTAAGGAATTTCTGCCAGTTCCAGTACGCTCTGCACGGTCCCATCTTCCCCATATTTCCCATGAAGGGCGATGAAAACTGCATCGGCCCCTAAAGTTTTCAAATTTTCTACCACATGATGTGGGTCGTATTCCATTGGTGTGACGGAGTACCCGATAGAAGACAAGGCTTCTGCGATGGCACTGCCTGTATTTCTAGAAACCTCTGCTTCTGTAGAAGGACCACCCATGAGTACTACGATTTTACTCTCTTTTGTAATCACTTGTTTATCCCTTTTTCCTTTACCATTTGAATCAATTCTTCACCGGAGCGGTAAATACTACCGGCTCCCATGGTTATAATCATATCACCTGGCTGGATAAAATCATATAGAGCTTTTGCCATTTCGTGAATATTTTCCACATAATGGATTTCTTTTCCTGGATTTCGTTTCGCAACCAAAGACGGAATTAGGTGTCCATCTACGCCGGCAATCGGTTCTTCGCTGGCCGCATAAATGTCGGTAAAGAACAGAACGTCTGCATCATCAAAGGCTTCCGCAAATTCCTGCTGCAGCAACTGGGTGCGAGAGTACCGATGGGGCTGGAACGCACAAATGATGCGATGGTCCCCTGTTTCTCTGGCAGCACGCAAGGTGGCTTCAATTTCTGTCGGATGGTGCGCATAATCATCCACCACCCAGAGATCATTTTCTCTGGATTTCGTTTCAAAGCGGCGCTTCACGCCTACGAAATGAGAAAGAGCCTGCTGGATAGTGGTAAAGGAAATACCACAATAGAGCCCGGTCACTACAGCGCCCAAAGCGTCTCGGATGTTATGGGTTCCCGGAATCTGCAGTTCGATGGTGCCCAAGTTTTCTCCTTTATGAAGCACATTGAAGAACAGGTGCTTATTTTCATACCGTTTATTGATAGCCTGGTAATCAGCATTTTCATCCAATCCATAGGTGATGATTGGCTTTTCTACCTTTGGCAGAATAGCCTTCACCCCTTCGCTATCGATGCAAAGAATGGCTGCACCGTCATTATAGGAAATATGGCTAATGAATTCCACGAAGGCTTTGCGAATATTTTCCACGCTACCATAGTGATCCAAATGGTCATCTTCGATATTGGTCACCACCGTGAGGTACGTGGAGAATTTCAAGAAAGAGCCGTCACTTTCATCGGCTTCGGCAATCACATAATCGCCATGACCCAGAATGGAATTGCCATGAATGTAGTCTGCAGCGGCCCCCAGTACGATGGTGGGGTCTTTCTGGGCTTCATAGAAAATCTGTCCCACCATAGCGGAGGTGGTGGATTTCCCATGAGCACCGGCTACCGCAATGCCTTTCCCCCACTGGAACATAGCTGCCAGCACGTCAGACCGATGGAAGACGGGAATGTTTTCCTTTTTCGCTTCCAACAGTTCTGGATTGTCGTCTGAAATGGCAGAGGAAATAATGAGACAATCTGCCCCTTTCACATGCTCTGCCTTGTGCCCAATATAAACAATGGCACCTTTTTTACGAAAATCTTCTAAAAAAGGAGAATCGTTCATATCGGAGCCAGATACTTCATATCCTTTGCCAAGCAAAATCGTAGCCAAGGCTCTCATGCCCATGCCACCAATTCCTACAAAGTGAAATCGATGATATCTATTCAAATCCATAGTAGGATCCTCCTTGTTATTTGAAATATAGGGTTCTCAGGGTTCTCAGGGTTCTCAGGGTTCTCAGGGTTCTCAGGGTTCTC
>SAMEA104315425__coassemble_1096_pt1 | contig 15984 bp, 8 predicted proteins | sample SAMEA104315425__metabat2_low_PE_033 | metagenome-assembled genome bin SAMEA104315425 (sample SAMEA104315425) | gut metagenome | biome: Monkey gut; feature: monkey-associated habitat; material: faeces | place: China | collected 2013
TGGTTTCCTTCACGTCCAGAGAACGGATAAACATGAGATAGGTCAACTGCTCGATGACGGTCAAAGGGTTCGTGATACCTCCGGCCCAGATATTGGTCCAAATCTGATCGACTTTATTTTTTACGGTTCCTGTAATCATTATTTCCTCCTACGTAATAAAAGGTCATTCATTTTTCAACTGGCAACAATAGAATAAGCGGTAAACCGCGTCCCCCCTTGGAGAAGGGGGAATCAAAGGGGGATAGACGCTCCTAGCGGTATGAAACATTCTATTCGCCAACCCAACAAAGAGTTATGAGCTGTTAGTGCTGATTGTGTCCCTTCGGGCCACTCTATCCCCGGCTTCGCCGCCCCTTCTCCAAGGGGCAACACGCTAGGGAAACGCTGATTTAATCAAAGAGTTTGAAATTATATGGATTTTTATCCAAAGCATCGTCAAGGAAATCCTTAAATAGCTCGCTATTCGCGGATTTCCTTTCCTCGCTTTGAATAAAAATTCAAGAATAATTTCAGATAATGATTAAATCAGTGTTTCCCTTGCTACTAATCCTTAATTACTGCAATGCTGTTAAGTTAAGGATTTGCGTTAGCAGGTATGATTCCGCTCGTAGTAACAGGTTGCTCAAGTTTCTCAGGATTCTCAGGCTGCTCAGGTTCTCCGAATGTGCTGATAGACGCTAGCGTCATTAGCTCATTTGAGAAACGTGAGAAACCTAAGTAGCCTGAGAAACCTGAGTAACCTTTGCATCAGCAGAAATCATCGCATATCTCGCTTAACTTAACAGCATTGCCCCTCTAGGGGAGATAATGTGCTGCTACCTACTCTTTCTTGATGTGATTTTACCACTTTGTTGGACTATCCATTTCCGGTATCTCCCCCTTTGGGGGAGAATATAAGAGGGGGCACCTCTTGCGGTTTCATTTCTTTGTTGAATCACACCTTATGGAACTAACCAACATCTCTTTTCATTCCGCTTGGCATGCCCCCTCTTGGATTCTCCCCCAAAGGGGTAATGCCATTAAGTTAAGGATTTGCGTTAGTAGGTATGATTCCGCTAGTGGTGACAGGTTGCTCAAGTTTCTAAGGGTTCTCAGGTTGCTCAGGTTCCCCGAATGTGCTGATAGACGTAGGTTAGAGGCACTAATCAAAAATCCCCTTCCTTTGGAAGGGGAAAGGACATAAGCGTAGCGAAATGTCCCAGGGGATAGCTCACTCTAGCGAGTTACTTCGCATGGGTCTCTACCCATTTTGGCGTTCTGCAATAGCGATTGACCGCAAGTTCTGGGCGCCGACTTGGCTATATGTCAACTATCATTTATATCGCTAGTGGGAGCTATCCCCCCTGCCCCCCCTTCCAGAGGAAGAGGGTTTCCGCTAGCGATTCTTCCATTTGTGACATTTATTTTTATAACCGCCAAAAGCAAGCACCAATCCCATCGGTCGAAATGACGACTTGGGCTAGAGGCACTCATCAAAAAATCCCCTTCCTTTGGAAGGGGAAAGGACATAAGCGTAGCGAAATGTCCCAGGGGATAGCTCACTCTAGCGAGTTACTTCGCATGGGTCTCTACCCATTTTGGCGTTCTGCAATAGCGATTGACCGCAAGTTCTGGGCGCCGACTTGGCTATATGTCAACTATCATTTATATCGCTAGTGGGAGCTATCCCCCCTGCCCCCCCTTCCAGAGGAAGAGGGTTAACGCTAGCAATTCTTCCATTTGTGACACTTATTTTTATAACCGCAAAAAGTAGATATTATCACCAGGTTCGCTTGCGATGTTCATAGTGAAGTATACCGCTACTGCCTCCCCCTCTGCCTTCGGCAGCTCCCCCGACAGGGGAGCCGAGACGCTGGCGATAATTCCGTTAGATGCTATATTTCCTAATCCCTAGTTATCAAAAGAATACTTCCGTTGCCCCGGCACCGCCGTTTCTGGGATCGGCTTCGTGGAATTCTTTGATATAGGTGAGACCACGAAGGTATTCGTGGATGCCTTGGCGAAGTTTGCCGGTGCCTTTGCCGTGAATGATGGTCACCGGAGAGACGCCGGAGAGGAAGCAGTCATTCAAGAAGCGGTCCACTTCGGGGATGGCTTCGTCTACGGTTTTTCCGATCACGTTTACTGTGGTATGGATGGTACGAACGCTGGAGATAGCATGGGATACAAAATGGGCCACGGGAGATTTTTTCTGTTTCGGTTTCTGCTGCTTAGTTTCAAAGCAGTGGTCCGGGGTGACGGTGACGTTCATGAGACCGCAGGAGACGGTGATTTTATTTCCTGCCACTTTGGTGATGACTCCATCGCTATCCAAGGTGTCGATATAAACGTAGAGTCCTTTTTTCAGGGCTTCTTTGGCTACGGGGTTTCGTCTATTTTCTTTGCCGGGCAGTTTCATCTTATCGATTTTCCCGCGAACGCCGGCGATGTGGTTGTTCAGGTCGTCTTTGGCGAGATCGGAGGCTTTTTTCTTTAAGTCTTTGATGATCGCTTCGGACTGGTTCCTCAGGTCTCGTTTGATACTTTCTGCTTCGGCTCTTGTTTTTTCCAGAATGGCGTCTTTTTTCTTATAGAAATTGGCTGTTTCTGCTTTCAGTTCATTTCTAAGTTCTTCTGCCTGTTTGAGATTTTCCAGAACCGCTTCTTTTTCGTGGGCCACTTCGCGGCTCTGCTGGTTCAGCCGGGCCATGACTTCTTCCATGTTGTGCAGCGGTGAGCCTTCTTTCAGCTGGGACGCACGGGAGAGAACCAGGGCGGGCATGCCCAGTCGTTTGCAGATGGAGAAGGCGTTACTATTTCCTGCTACACCGATAATGAGGTGGTAGGTCGGAGTCAGTGTTTCTTCGTCAAATTCCACAAAGGCATTTTCGATGCCTCTGGTTTCGTAGGCCAGTTTCTTCATTTCACTGAAATGGGAGGTAATGATGGCCGGTGTGCCTTGCATTTGCAGGTATTCCGTGACAGATTGTGCCAGGGCCGCCCCTTCTACTGGGTCGGTGCCGGATCCCAATTCGTCCAAGAGGACCAGGTCATCGGGGCCCACAGAGGACAGGAAGGATACCAGCTGGGTGATATAGCTGGAGAAAGTGGACAGGTTGTACTGGATGCTCTGTTCGTCGCCGATGATGGCGTACATGTTTTGATAGAGAGGCAGTGTACTTCCTTCAGCCGCCGGAATGAATAGGCCCGACTGATTCATGAGAGCCAGAAGGCCAGCGGTTTTGATGGCAATGGTTTTCCCGCCAGCATTAGAACCGGTGATGATGAGGATTTGGAAGTCTTTTCCCAGAGTCATGGAAATAGGAACCACTTTTTTCGGGTCAATCAAAGGATGACGGGCATTCCGAAGGTCCAGGATACCCTTGGCGGAGTAGACCGCTCTCACCCCTTGCATGGACAGGGCCAATTTCGCTCTGGCGAAAATGAATTCCAGTTCAGTGGCCAGTTTGCAGTTGTCTTGGGTCACTTCGCTGCTTTTCTTCACCTGCTCGGTCAAAGCACGGAGAATTTCTTGTATTTCCTGCTTTTCCGCAGCAGTCAGCTCCGCTAGGTCGTTATTGAGCCGCACAGAAACCATCGGTTCCATGAAGAGAGTTTGTCCGGTGGAGGAACGATCATGGACGATACCATCGAATTTATACCGGTATTCTTCTTTGACGGGCACCACGTAGCGACCATTTCTTTGGGTCACGATGGCGTCTTGGAAATAGCCGGACTGGTCTTTGTCGGTGATGATTTGCTGGAAGGTTTTGCGAATCCGGTTCTTGATCATTTCCTTTTCGGTGCGAATGCGAGACAGTTTCGGAGAGGCCCGGTCGCTGATTTCGCCGTGTTCATCAAAGACTTGTCCGATACGGGTGATGAGTTGTTCTTGGGAAATAATGAGACTAGACAATTCTTCCAGGGCCGGATACAGCAAATGCCGTTCCCCTTCAAAGTAGTGGTGCATCTTTTTGTACGTTTCCAGCGATGCTGCCAGGTCCATGAATTCTTTCCCAGTGAGAATCATGTCTTTCTTGGCTTTCCGGAGAATTTCGCGGATGTCATAGGTTTCGCCCAAAGGGGTGGTAATTTCTCGTTCCAGAAGAATGGTGGCTTCTTCTGTTTCTTCCAATTTCTTATCTACTATTTCAGGAACGCTAGAGGGCACGAGAGACATAGCCAGCTCTTTAGATAAGGCAGAGGGCGCCATGTCTCGCAGTTTTTCACGAATCTGGTCAAATTCCAGCGTTTCCAATACATTTTCTTTCATTACAAAACTCCTTTAAAGAAGTGGCCTCGGGTCACGGTCTGGTTCCCCGCCCCGGCAGGCTTCGGCGCCTGTTTTTCGCCACGTAGGATTTCACAATAGTCACGGCAGACACGTTCCACCGGTCCTTCGATGCCACGAAGGTCTAAGCAGAAGGCGGTGAGCCCGGTTTTCAAAAGGTCTTTCATGTAGGGCCGCATGTCTAGCACATGGCAGTTCTGGATGTGCATGTGGCACCATTCGTCGGTTTTTACAGGAAATAGACGGCCTTCCCCATCTTTCAATTGGTAACTATGTTTCATGCAGGGGGCCGGGCAATGGTTCTTGTCAGTGCCGCCTAACAAACTATTGATGACGCAGTACTCAGAAATCATCATTTCTGTGCGACCATACACATAAGCACCCAGTGGCAGATCGGTCTGTTTCGCCATATCCCGAATCTGGGGCAGCGTCAGTTCTTGGGACACATAGGCACCGGAAAATCCTAAGGTTTGTATGCGAGACAGGGCCGGGCCATTGAAAAGATTCATAGACGGACCGGCAATAACCGGAAGGTCCGTGCCTTTTAGCCATTCGGTGGCACCTGCATATTCGACAAAAACCGTATCGGGACCTAAGGTGAGTTGTTTCTGGAATTGGGCTTTTGCTTTGGTGCTGTTCTTTTCTCGTACCACACGAGGGGTAGGAAATACAAGTTGTGCCCCATGTTCCTGGCAGAGTGTCCGTGCTTTTTCAAAGTCTGCAAAAGGAATGGGCCGGTGATGGAACGATTCTCCCCCAAAGATGAAGGAACGCCCCCCGGCCGCGAGGGCTTCTTCCAGCTGGGCCAGCGAATCGGTGCGGACTGTGATATGGGGCTTACGGGACAGTGCCACCGGCTTTGCCGCAGCGGCCATAGGCGCACCGGTGGGTCTGGGAATGAGTGCTTCGTGGTCTTCCCGGCGCAAGGTTTCAATCTTTTCGATGGCTTCCTGACGAAGATGGTTCAGTACGCTTTTGGGCACCATGCAGCCATCGTTGTGAATCATAGCTTTTTCCAGGATGAACCATGTATTTCCTAAACGAGAAAGCTGGGCTTCGATGTCCTTTTCATCGGTCACCCGCGATAGGGCTGTTTCGGCGACGAAATCAGAGGTAACTTCCACGTGATGGCCTTTGTCATCTCTGACAGATAAGGAAATGGGCTTTCCGGCGGAGACGTTCATCCAGCAGGACAAAGGAATCTTCCCTACCAGATCCTTCATGGCGAGGGATTTCTTCTCCGGTTTTACATTCCAATACACCTGGCCGTTGGGAACAGGCTTGGCATCACAAAGAACTTTGAAATTTCTATTTTTCAAAGGAAATACTTGGTCTGCGCTGACGTATTGGATGGTTTTCTTGGCCGTTTCATAGGAAATACCGGTCACTTCGGTCAGTTTTCTCATATGGTCTGCCTGGAAGGTGAATTGCCCTTTGGTGATTTTTTCCACATGACCGGCATCCACCCCATGATTGCCCGGAGCGTATTCGGTCTTCATGGAAGGACCTGCTTCGTCGTCCAAGTAATGAGTGCTATAGCCGCGGTTAAATTCTTCTTCCAAATGGAGCGTCAGCGGCTCTGTATCAATGGTCTGCGCTTTTTCCGCTGCATCGATGGCTTTGCGGTACGCGGAGACGGTATTGAATACGTACTCAGGACTCTTCATGCGGCCTTCCACTTTGAGAGAGGCCACACCGGCTTTCAGCAAGTCCGCCATGCGAGGAAGCCCCATCATATCTTTCAGACTGAGAATGTATTTCCCTGCGTCTTTTCTCATGGGACGACCGGCACTGTCCACCAGTTCATATTCCTTGCGGCAAGGCTGGGCACAGGACCCGCGATTTCCGCTCCGTCCCCCACTGAAGCTACTCATGAGACACTGCCCGGAATAGCACACGCACAGGGCACCGTGAACGAATACCTCGATTTCTACGTCGGTGGACTTGGTGATATGCTGGATTTCGTCTAGAGAAAGTTCTCTGGATAGAACCACTCGCTGGAAGCCTCGGTCACCAAGGAATTTCACGCCGTCTAAATTCGACACGGTCATCTGGGTGCTGGCATGGAGCGGAATGTGCGGAGCAATACGCCGCACCATGTCTACCACGCCGAAGTCCTGCACCAGAAGGCCATCGATGGGAATGGACCCTAAGAAACGAAGGTATCCTTCCAGATCCTTCATTTCCATGTCGCCGATTAAGGTATTCAAGGTCACATATACACAGGCCCCTTTCACATGGGCCGTTTTCACCGCTTCTGTCATTTCTTCGTTGGAAAAGTTACCGGCGAACTTGCGGGCACTGAAAAGCTTCCCGCCCAGGTACACCGCATCGGCCCCTGCATCCAGAGCCGCTATCAAATGGGCCGGAGAACCGGCCGGGGCTAGTAATTCCATGTTTTATCTCCTTGTATGGTTGGGTGACTGGTCACTCGTGACTGGTGACTGGGGTTCGTCTTCCATAAATCCCAGTCACTAGTCACCAGTCCACTAGTCACCAATTTTCATAGCTAAAGTCAATCTTTATTATAAACGGAAAAGATGAGATATTCAATGAAAGGAATATCTCATCTTTTATATCATGTGGTTAGATAAAGAAACCTATGGGATGATTTTCTTATGTAGTAAAGGTTCTGAAGGTTCTAAGGGTTCTAGGGGCCCCTATAGCTAGCGTCTATTGTCTCATTTGTGAAACGTGAGAACCCTTTGTACCCTTAGAACCTTCAGAACCTTATGCTCACCAAACGAATCAATAGTGGTTTTACCGATAGGAGCAGACATCACCGAGTACGCTTGATATGTTCATAGCGATGTATACCGCTTGTGCCTCCCCCTCAGCCTTCGGCAGCTCCCCCGACAGGGGAGCCAAGTCGCTAGTAATGATTCCGATTGAATCACTTTGCACGAAAACAGAATCATCGATTTATCTCCCCCTTTGGGGGAGAACACAAGAGAGGGCAACTCTAGCGAGCTGCATTGCTTTGTTGAGCAAACCGTAATGATATGATTCTTTAAGCCCTTACCGCTGGTGCTGCTGAGATTTCTCCACGCAGGAGCACATCTCACCTTAATACACTTGTAGCACTCTGCACAAATACGATCGGTCGAAATGACGGTTTTGGTTAGAGACACATTCGGCAAACCTGAGCAACCTGAGAAACTTGAGAATCCTGAGCCACCTATTACCCCAAACAAAAAAAGCAGGGGCGCTTTATAAGCTATGCGCCCCCACCTTCATTTCTCACTTCTAACTTGTCACTTCTAACTGCTTTTATTTCACTTCTGCTTCGTATCTAGCCAAGGTGAAGCACAGGTCAGAGAGTCTATTGAGGTAACGGATATCCACTTCGTGGACGTCTTCTTCTTCGGAGAGTCTCCACATGTCTCTTTCTGCACGGCGAACTACGGTACGTGCTACGTCTAAGAAGCTGGAGGACTGGGTATCTCCTGGTACGAGGAAGTGATCCAGCGGTGCCAGTTCTTCGGTGTAGGCATCGATGATATGTTCCAGTTCGGTTACATGGTCAGCGGTAATGTTTGCTTCTTTGCCGATACTGGCAATGTCTGCCATGAGGAGCCACAGTTCTTTCTGCAGTTTATAAATGGTTTCTTTGACCTTATCATGGGATGCGAAGGCGCGGCACTGGCCAAGAACGGAGTCCACTTCGTCAATGGTGCCATAGGTTTCTACCCGAAGGCTTCCTTTGGAAACTCTTTCGCCGGTGTAGAGACTGGTTTTGCCTTTATCCCCTGTACGAGTATATACTTTTGCCATGATAATCCTCCTGTTTCATTCAAACATTGAATCTATCCAGTGAATCATTACACTAGGGAAACACTGATTTAATCATGGTTTGAAATTATTCTTGGATTTTTATTCAAAGCGAGGAAAGAAAATCCGCGAATAGCGAGCTATTTAAGGATTTCCTTGACGATGCTTTAGATAAAAATTCATATAATTCCAAATTCTTTGATTAAATCAGCGTTTCCCTAGGTATATTATACACAATAGGAAGAAAAAGGAATAGTCCCATTTGATATTTTATTAAATTTTGATGAAAAGGCTCTGCAAGGTTAGCCCTTCGGGCAGGTTATAATTCTACTGATTTGTTTCATCCCATATATCATTCATATTTCCTAGCAAAGGGTTATAAAAGGTTATGAGAAAAACGTTATTTCCCATAACCCTTATAACCTTTTATCAGTCGAAATCATCTATATGATATAGCTACCAAAGCAGCACCATATAACCCTTAGGATGGCCGTTTACTTTCCATGTTTGATAGATAAAATCATGGGATATAACCTTTTTAGGCCACAAAAAAACGCCAGATTTGCATCTGACGTTTTTTCTCAATTATTTGGACAGTTCTGGGAACCAGAGACCAATTTCTCTCTGAGCGGTTTCTACTGCATCGGAAGCGTGAACTACGTTTTCATCGATGGAAGTAGCGAAGTCGCCACGGATGGAGCCAGGAACAGCTTCCAGTGGGTTGGTAGCGCCGTTGATCTGACGAACAGCTGCTACAGCGTTTTCGCCTTCGATAACCATAGCCAGTACTGGGCCAGAGGTGATGAAGTCGATGAGAGCTTTGAAGAAGCCTTTGCCTTTGTGTTCAGCGTAATGTTCTTCAGCCAGTTCAACCGGTACGTTGATCATTTTGATTGCATGGATGGAGAGACCTTTTCTTTCGAAACGGGAAATAACTTCGCCGCAGATGTGTTTCTTCACGCCGTCCGGTTTTACGAGTACGAGAGTTTTTTCAATGTTGTTTGCCATTTAAAATAGCCTCCTTAATAAGAATGCATTCTGGCTGCGATTTCACGCAGCTTTTTAATACGATCCTCCGTAGAAGGATGCGTAGAAAACAAATTTGCCATGCCGCCCAATCCTGCCAATGGGTTGATGATGAAAAGTCCACTGGTGGCTGGTTTCGCATCAGGAATCACTTTGTTGTGAGCGTAGTTGTCCAGTTTCTGCAGGGCACTTGCCAGGGCCAGCGGTTTCCCTGAAATTTCAGCACCCGACGCATCAGCCATGTATTCTCTAGACCGAGACAGGGCGAACTGAATGAGAGACGCTGCCAAAGGCGCTACGACGATGGTCACCATAAGAGCAATGGGGTTGCTCCTATTTCCATCTTCATCTCTAGCCGTTCCAAAGATGGCCGCCCACTGGGCAATGTTTGCGATGTAGGAAATAGCGGTCGCAATGGATGCGGCCAGTGTCATTATCAGTGTATCACGATGTTTCACGTGTGACAACTCATGGGAAATAACCCCTGCCAGTTCATCCCGATCCAGCATGGAAAGTATGCCTTCGGTCACTGCTACAGCAGCGTGTTCTGGATTTCTACCCGTCGCAAAGGCGTTCGGTACGTCGGTGGGAATCACGTAGAGCTTTGGCATCGGGAGCTGTGCATTGCGGCACAGACCGCGAACCAGTTCGTACAGCTCCGGCACTTGCTGTTCTGACAGTGGCTGGGCATTGTAGGCCCGAAGTGCCATTTTGTCACAGTTCCAGTAGGTGTAGAAGTTGATGGCAAAGGAAATAAATAGCATCATGGTCGCTCCGGACCGTCCGCCAACAACACCGCCGATGGCCATCAGAATCAGGCTGAGCAGTGTCAGAAGCATTACGGATTTGACTCTGTTCATAAGTAAGACCTCTTTTGTTGTAATCTAGTAGCTGGTGACTCGTGACTGGTGACTAAAGGAAAATAGATTCCCAGTCACAAGTCACCAGTCACTAGCTACCAATATTGAAAATCGTAAATACGTTGTAAAATAAAAATGGTCGGAACGACATGATTCGAACATGCGACCTCTACCACCCCAAGGTAGCGCTCTACCAAACTGAGCTACGTCCCGACAATTGCTACATGACATAGGATACTCGATTTTTACGTATTTGTCAAGTATAGGCTTTGTGTAAGTTGGCATAATTCAGCTGGAGCTAACGGGGTGTAAGTTGCTCAGGTTGCTCAGGGTTCTCAGGGTTCTCAGGGTTATCAGGTTCGTCGAATGTGCCTAGAATCGTAAACAGCACTTAGTAAATGGAGACACTATGTTTTGCTGCTTTAAGCCCTTACCACTAATGCTGATAAGATTTCTCCACTCAGGGACACATCTTATTTCAATACACTTATGTCATCAAGTGCATATACGATCGGTCGAAATGACGGATATGGATAGAGTCTCTACCAGAAGTCCCCTTCCTTTGGAAGGGGAAAGGACATAAGCGTAGCGTAATGTCCCAGGGGATAGCTCGCTCTAGCGATATATTACATACGCCTCTACTCATTTCGGCGTTCTGCTATAGCGATTAACCGCAAGTTCTGGACGCCGACTTGGCTATGTATCTCCCATCATTTATATCGCTAGTGGGAGCTATCCCCCCTGCCCCCCCTTTCAGCGAAAGGGGGCTTCCGCTAGAAATTCTTCCTTTAGTGTCACTCATTCTTTTACCGCTAGGGAAACACAGATAGAACCTTCAGAACCTTTAGTACCTTGAGAACCCTTAGTACCTTTAACACAAAAGAAATAATCGAACAATTTGCTATTTCCTAAATCTAAAAATCTAAAAAGGGCTATAAAAGTATGATACTATGATCAGTTTCATAACCTTTATAACCCTTTATATAAGTTCTATATGATATTGATAGCAAGCAGGTATCACAGCGTATAATCTGCCCGCAGGGCTAACCCTATACCCCCAAGCAGTTTACACTGCTATGGGCTCAAACCATTAAGCACGCAATGTAATTTCTGCTTCAGACAGTGCTTTGACGATGTTGTCAATCCATTTATCCACTTCTGCATCGGTCAGGGTGCGGTCGTCAGCGCGGAAGGCGAGGTTGTAGGCCATACTCTTGTAGCCTTCCTGGACTTGTTCGCCCTGATAGAGGTCGAACAGGCGGAGGTTTTCCAGATGTTTGCCTGCTGCTTTGGTGATAATGGATTCTACGTCCTGGGCGGTGTATTTCTGCGGAACCAACATGGAGAGGTCACGAGCGGAGGCCGGGAATTTCGGAATCTTCTTGTAGTCGATGGTGGCATCAATGAATTTAATCAAATGCGGCATGTAAACGATGAAGCCGTACACGTCTTTCTTAATGCCCCACTGGTCAAGAACAGCTGGATGCATTTCACCGAAAGAAGCCAAGAGGACGCCGTCTTTCACGAAGTCAGCAGCAACGCCTGGATGGAATACCGGGTACTTAGAGCGCTGGATGTCGTAGCCTTTGATGCCAAGAGCAGTCAAGAGGTCTTCTACGATGGCTTTCAGGTCATAGAAGTCATATTTCCGTCCGCTATTCGGATAGCCTGCTTCTTCTGGGCTGCCGCAGAGGAGACCGGAAACGAGGGCGTATTCGTGTGGCAGTTCGGTCAGCGGAAGTGCTTTCGGCTGGTATACGTGGCCGTATTCGAAGATGGAAACCTGGTCATTTTTCTGAGACAGGTTGTAGGACAAGGTGTGCATCAGGCCTGGGAACAGGCTGGTACGCATGTCCGGGTATTCTTCAGAAATCGGATTCAGAATCGGAATAGCGTTGTAGACTTTGTGCCCTTCTGGGAAGTTCAATTTCTTCAGGTCATTCTTATCCATGAAGCTGTAGTTTTCTACCTGAGAAAGGCCATTGGCGATGAGGGAGTCAGTGATGCGGAAGAGAGCATCGGTTTCCTTGGACATCATGCCTTTGGCGATAGCGCTCCACGGGGTGGTGATCGGAATATTGGAGTAGCCATATACACGAGCCACTTCTTCAGCCAGGTCTGGCATGCCGTCTAAGTCGAGACGGAAGTCCGGAACGGTAACGGTCAGGTCTCCGTTATTTTCTTCAATCTGGAAATACAGATGGGTCAGGATGTCGATCATCTGGTCTTTTGGCATATCGATGCCGATGTAGTCGTTGATGGCTTTCACAGAGGTTTTGATAATCTGCGGCTCAGCTTTGACCGGGTATTCGTCCAGCATGCCAGGAGCTACGGTGCAAGCGCCCTGTTCTTCCAACAGCTGGCAGATGCGGTTGATGGCCATTTCACTTCTAGCTGGGTTGATACCTTTTTCATAGCGGCCGGAAGCTTCGGAGCGAAGGCCCAGGCGGCGGGAGGTTCTTCTGATGGAAGCACTATCAAATACAGCAGCTTCGAGGAATACGGACTTGGTGTTTTCAGTAACTTCGGAGTCAAATCCGCCCATAACGCCTGCCACGCAGGATGCGGTATCATTGCCATCAGCAATCACCAAATCAGCTACGTTCAGTTCTCTCTTCTGTTCGTCCAAAGTGGTGATGGTTTCCCCTTCATGGGCATGGCGGCAGGTCAGAGAATGACCAGCTACTTTGTCATAGTCATAGGTGTGAAGCGGCTGACCAATTTCGAGCATCACATAGTTGGCTGCATCGACTACGTTATTGATGGGGCGAATGCCGTTGCTGCGGAGACGGTTTTCAATCCATTCTGGGGAACGGCCGATTTTTACATTTTCCAGAAGTCTGCCACAGAAGCGTTTGCAGAATTCCGGTTCAGCAATATGAACTTCGGCACGGCCTGCAATTGGTGCACCTGTTTCTTTTACGTTGATTTCCGGCAGTTTCACTTCTCTGTGGAAAATAGCCCCCACTTCGAGAGCCATACCAATCATGGAGAAGCAGTCTGCGCGGTTGGCAGTCAGTTCCATTTCATAAACCACATCATCCAAGTCGTACAGGGTATGGAAATCTACGCCCACTGGGGTGGTTTCTGGCAGAATCATAATGCCGTCTTTGTTGACTCCCGGAAACAGGTTGTCATCCAGACCCAGTTCGCCGCAGGAGCACATCATGCCGGCAGAAGCCACGCCTCTGAGTTTGCCCGCTTTGATTTTGGTGTCACCAAATTTCAGTCCTCCTGGTGCCTTGGCATCGTGCTTAGCCGGCACATGAGCGCCGTTCAGTGCAACCGGTACAATCTGTCCAACCGCTACGTTCTTCGCACCGGTTACAATCTGGATTGGTTCGCCCTGTCCGCAGTCAAGCTGGCAAACCACCAGGTGGTCAGCGTCTGGATGTTTTTCAATGGAAAGAATCTTTCCTGTAACGACCCCTTTAATGCCTTTGCCCGGGTAAATGACATGTTCTACAGGAATGCCATCGACGGTCAGCGTTTCCGCCATTTCTTCCGGATCCAGGCCTTTAATATCTACTAAAGTACCTAACCATTTCAAAGATACGTTCATCTATGTTAACCTCCTATAAAAGTTTACTCCTATTGTAGTCCCCCCTTCGGGGGGAAAGTGGTAGCCTTGGCTACCAAAGGGTGTGCAAGCGAACTGCATCATTAGGAGCGCAGCGACGCAAAGATGCAGTGAGACGCCATTTCGAGCGAAGCGAAGATGGCAGCTCTAGCGGGATGAAATACGATGTTTCTCCCCTCGCACTCGGTGCTGCCCGCTCCTATCGGTAAACAGGCATCAAATAGCGAGTTTACCGTGAGGAGCGGATATCACCGGGTACGCTTGATATGTTCATGGCGAAGTATACCGCCAGTGCAGCCCCCTCTTGTATTCTCCCCCGACGGGGGAGATAGTAGCGGTGTAAACTTACTTATCAAAACTGTTTCAAGAAACGAACATCATTTTCGTAGAAATTGCGCAGGTCGTCAATTCCGTAGAGCAGCATGGCGATACGTTCGATGCCCATGCCGAATGCGAAGCCGCTGACTTTGTCTGGGTCATAGCCATTGAGTTTGAGTACCATTGGATGAACCATGCCGCAGCCAAGGATTTCCAGCCAATCCGGGTCTCCCCCTTCTTCACCGGTTCTAGCAGCGAAGGAAATATCCACTTCTGCAGATGGTTCGGTGAACGGGAAATAGGACGCACGGAAACGAATCTTTGTATCGGAGCCGAAAAGATCTTTCAGGAAGATTTCCAGAGTGCCTTTCAGATCAGCGAATTTGATGCCCTTATCAACCACCAGACCTTCTACCTGATGGAATACCGGAGAATGGGTAGCATCGTTATCCCAGCGGAATACTTTGCCTGGCGCAATCATGCGAATTGGAGAATTCGGTTCATGCTTTCTGAGGGTTCTGGCCTGTACTGGAGATGTATGGGTACGGAGCAGAATTTCTGGTGTGATATAGAAAGAATCCTGCATGTCGCGGGCCGGATGGTCCTTCGGCAGGTTCAGACATTCAAAGTTGTAATAATCCTGTTCAATTTCAGGACCTTCTTCGACGGAGTAACCCATGCGAATGAAGGATTTCATAATTTCACGGAGTGCCTTGTCCAGCGGATGGATGTGTCCTTCCTTCTGGTGACGAGCCGGCAGGGTGATATCTACGGTTTCGCTAGCAATGCGAGCGGCCAGTCTCTTGGCTTTCAATTCTCCCATCTTATCATTGATGGCTGCTTCTACGTCAGCTCTGACCTTGTTTGCCAAAGCCCCCATGACCGGCCTTTCTTCATTGGTCAGGTCTTTCATGCCACGAAGAATCGCAGTGAGTTTCCCCTTTTTGCCCAGGAAGAAAACCTTCGTATCCTGCAGCGCTTTTTCATCTTCTGCTGCTTTGATCATCTCTGCTGCCTGGGATTCCAGGGCATTCAGGTCTTTTTCCATGTTGGCTTTCAATTCGTCCAACTTATTTTCCATTGAAAATACCTCCTATATATATGTATTATTACGGATTCATGTGTGAGTTGGTGGTTGTTTGTTGTTGGTTGTTTGGTTCATCTACCGAGTTCATGAGTATCCATTGTCACGAAAGAAAGTGACATTGGTTTAAGGTTTAAGGGTTATCTCATTTCAAACCCTAAACCCCAAACCAATGAAATTTTGAAATCAGGCAATGCATACATACGAGCACGGCATATAAACCAACAACAAACAACCATCAACTAACAACAACATACAAAAAAGACCTCACCCCCGAAGGGGCGAAGTCTCATATCCGCGGTACCACCCTAATTTGTACTCAAAAGCCATAACGCAGCCCTGCGTCCAGTCTACTCTGTTCAACCAGAAGCTCAGAAGTGAAATAAATCTCGCTCGCCCCACAGGCATCCCACCTTTTGCCCGCTCTCTTGGGAGGTTTCTCGAAATTCTGTCTTCCTCATCGCTATAATCATGTGACTATTGTAGCACAGGAAATGGAATTGTCAAGTAGTTGAACAATTACGGATTGAGTCTCCTGGTATTTATACTGCTATCATAAGGTTCTGATAGAATGGTTATATACAAGAAGTCACCTCTATGTGAGGCAAATCCTAAGCATCCCTACAGAACCTTATGACCGCGGCAATGAATCCCCAAAGTCTCAACCCGAAACGGCTCCCACAGAACCCATTTCTTCCATTGCCATACTCCTATTGAGAATGGTAAAATATAGAAAAATGTATATAACAATCATAAATTTTTTAATTTTCCCGAAGGAAGAGCATTATGAAAAAATACAACAACCAAAAAGGACAAGATCTCATCGAATACGCACTTCTGCTCGCCATCGTTGTGGGCATTGGTTCTTTTATATACTCTGGTTCCGGCATGAAAGATAGTATTTCCAGTATCTTTGGAAATACGTCCAACATCTTAGGCATCGCTGCTAGTGATTCGGCTAACCCATCAAAAGATACTGTAGACGATCGTAACATGAAATGGCTATTAGAGAAATTTCTTGAGTCAAGTCCATATTAGTGTGTAAATTAATTTTTTTCTCAGAATTCTATTGCCA
>SAMEA104315425__coassemble_1152_pt1 | contig 15345 bp, 12 predicted proteins | sample SAMEA104315425__metabat2_low_PE_033 | metagenome-assembled genome bin SAMEA104315425 (sample SAMEA104315425) | gut metagenome | biome: Monkey gut; feature: monkey-associated habitat; material: faeces | place: China | collected 2013
AGCGGTGTAAACTTACTTAGGGGCGCACAAAATTTGGAAGCGCCCCCAATACCCTTTTTTTACAAAGTAGGCAGTTAGCAGTAGGCGGTAGGCAGAAACTGCAAACTGCTTACCGCCTACTGCCTACCCAAATCGGCGAGCATATAGAAAAGTATAATGAGCCATGTGATGCTATCCATATAAGAGTAATATGGGGCGCTCGCCGGCCATCACTCCTCACTCCTAATTCCTCACTCCTAACTTGAACGAAAGTGATCGAGAGGAGGATCATATGAAACGATTGGCTGTACTAACTAGCGGCGGTGATGCGCCGGGGATGAATGCGGCGGTGCGGGCGGTTGTGCGTACCGCGCTGTCTATGGGTTGTGAAATCTATGGCATTTATCGAGGATATCAAGGGGTACTGGATAATGACATGATGCCCATGACCTCTTCGTCTGTGAGCGGCATCATTCTCCACGGCGGCACCATGCTGAAAACCGCTCGTTGCAAAGCTTTTTTTGAAAGGGAAAATCAGGAAAAAGCAGCGCAGATTTTAAAAGACCGGGGCATCGATGGTCTGGTGGTGGTTGGCGGCGATGGATCTATTCAAGGGGCAGAAGTGCTTTCCCACTTGGGGATTCCTACGGTGACACTGCCGGGCACCATCGATAACGATATGCATGGTACCGACGAAACCATCGGTCATGATACGGCAGTCAACGTGGTGGTTTCTGCCGTGAGCCGCATCCGCGATAGCGCATCGGCCCACGAACGGGCAGCCATCGTAGAAGTGATGGGCCGCTTTGCGGGACATATTGCCCTTGATGCAGGTTTGGCTTGCGGAGCGGAATACATTCTGGTGCCGGAAGTTCCTTTCAGCCGAGAAAAATTGGCAAGAAGCCTGATGGGACAAATGAAAGCAGGCCGGACCAATAGCATCATCATCTGCGCCGAAGGGGCTGACCATGGACACGCCTTGGGCGATTGGCTTAGCGAACGGACCGGTATCGATATTTGCACCACCACCTTGGGATTCATCCAGCGAGGCGGACAACCTACCGCAAGAGATTGTCAGCTGGGATCCATTCTGGGCGCAGCGGCCGTGAAGGCATTGCTGGATGGAAACATAAATGCACTGGTGGGCATGCAAAAAGGTAGCGTTCGCGTGATTTCTTATGAAGAAGCGAAAAAAGAAAAAGAACCATTCCAGCGGGGACTCTATGACCTCTCCGTCATGCTGGGAGCCGCACAGACCGATGGGACCATCGAAGAAAGCGGACTGTAAAAGCAATGAGGAATTAGGAATGAGAAATGAGGAATGAAAGTAGCGGCGCACAGCTTATGAAGCGCCGCCTTTTTTATGCCTTCCCCATGAGGGAAGGTTTCTCAGGTTGCTCAGGATTCTTAAGTTTCTCAGGTTCCCTGAATGAGATGAAAACGCTAGCGTTTATTGGCATATTCGAGAAACGTGAGAGACCTTAGCAACTTGAGAAACCTGAGTAACCTATGATCTCTAGCGTTTACCCTCTTCCTTTGGAAGGGGGGCAGGGGGGATAGCTCGCACTAGCGGTATAAATGGAATGAGATATATAGTGGTATAGGCGTTCTGCGAAGGCGGCTAGTCGGGAGCTCTTCTTCATCGGCCTATCCCCGGCTCGCAAGCGAGCCTGCCCCTTCCTGAGGAAGGGGCTCTTTTTGACGTGAAATGGTTAGTGTCATGTTTCACGTGAAACAGTAGAGTGAAGGGTTATTGTTCTGCTGGCATATTATTTCTAACAATGAACATATACAGCTTGCGACAAGGTTAAAAGGGTTATAAAGGGTATGAGGCTTGCGTGAGTATCATAACCTTGTATAACCTATATAACCTTTAGCTAAGCGGTATATCTATATGTGAGTAGTAAGGACATGGCAGAATAATAACCCGTGAGAGATATGTTTCACGTGAAACCGTTAGAAAAAACGTCAATTGCTAACAAAATATTTCCTTGACATCCCGAGCGTCCCTGTTTAGCATAACAAAGAAGAGAAGGACAGGAGGAATCGTATGACCAGTAGTAGAAATGTATATATAAGTGTAGTGGGACTATTTCTTTGTGCGCTATTGTTGCTGACGGGCTGCGGGAAGGAATCCCCGGAGACTGCAGAATGCAAGGTCGAAACGGGGGAGACTATCCAGGCGGTGCTGGACACGAAGGATGATTTCCATATGAAGTACACCTCTGGGGTGCTCATGGTGTACCAGAAAAAGAAATTAATGATGCAAATCGCTTTTCTGGATGACAAGCAGCGGCAGGCCCAGGTGGATCATATGCAGGAAGGAAATATGAGCCGTGTGCTGAAAGAAGATGGGAAACGAATTTCCTATGAACGAACCGATGCGCAGGGGCTGGTGAATTATTTCATCTTCCCGGTGGGAGAAAAAACCTACGCCTACGGGGCGACCTACTTGCCAGAAGAAGCGGCGGAATCAGTGCTGCAGCGGATGAAGTGGCAGGCGGTGAAGAAATAATCGATAAAAGTTAGGAGTGAGGAGTTAGGAGTGAAGGAAGGGGCGCACAATTTATAAAGCGCCCCAATACCCCCTTCTTTTATATAATGTTTCACGTGAAACAGAAATCGGCGAGCATATAGAAAAGGACTCTGTATGGCATGAAATTATCCGTATAAGAGCAATTCGAGGCGCTCGCCGCCACCACTCCTCACTCCTAATTCCTCACTCCTAACTAAAAAATGGAGGGTTTCATGAAAAAGATCATAGTTAGTGCTTGTTTGCTCGGGCGAAATTGCAAGTACAGCGGTGGAAATAATAGAAATGAGACGGTGATCGCCTATTTGAAAGACAAAGAATACATCCCGGTGTGCCCCGAAGTGGAAGCGGGCATGCCGGTTCCCCGGCCTCCGGTGGAGATACGGGATGGAAAAGTGATTTCCATCGAAGGGAAAGATTTGGACCAGGTCTATCGGAAGGGCGTCCAAAAGGTGATGAAAGCTATTTCCAAAGAAGAAATAGGTCTTGCCATCTTGAAAGCTAAAAGTCCCACCTGCGGTGTCCACGAAATCTACGACGGCACTTTCACAGGGAAGAAAATCCCCGGTCGGGGCATTTTGGCGGAAGTGTTGGCGGAAAAGGGAATTTCGATTTGCGATGAAAAAGATATCGAAAAGCAGTTAGAAGTGAGAAGTTAGAAGTGAGAAATGGTGGAGGCGGCGCACAAAATTTAGAAGCGCCGCATTATAATTTGTTGATGACTGGGAATTAGTGGCTAGGCCCTAGGGATTAGGCATGTTTCACGTGAAACATTTTTATAAAAGGGGATTGGGGCGCTTCTAAATTTTGTGCGCCCCTTCCACCATTACGCACTACGCACTACGCATTACGCACTTAAAACAAGAAGGAGTGAAGATCTATGATACTAGGCGGTATCGAAGCGGGTGGTACGAAAATCATCTGCGGTGTGGCAGAGGTGGAAAAGGGAGAGGTGAAGATTCTCCATCAGGTGAAATTTCCTACCACCACTGCAGCGGAAGTAATACCGGAAGCGATTTCCTATTTCCAAAAGTATCCCATTGAAGCCTTGGGCATTGCGTCCTTTGGGCCTGTGGATTTACACAAAGATTCGCCCACTTACGGATACATTAAAGCCACACCGAAGGAAGGTTGGCAAAATGTGGATTTGGTGCATCCCTTTGAAAAGGCCTTGTCCATCCCGGTGGCTTTTGACACCGACGTGAACGGTGCTGCTTTGGGCGAAGCTATCTATGGAGCGGGGAAAGGCTGCTCTGTGGTGACCTACATGACCGTTGGTACGGGCATCGGCGTGGGCACTTACGTGGAAGGAAAATTACTCCACGGCCTGGTGCATCCCGAAGCAGGGCACATGCAACTGGTCCGTCATCCGAAAGACACCTATCAGGGCCATTGTCCCTTTCATCCTTATTGCTTAGAAGGCCTCGCCTCTGGTCCCGCCATCGAAGATCGGTGGGGAGAAAAAGGAGAAAATTTTCGCGACCGGAAAGATGTATGGGACATGGAAGCCTTTTACCTGGCCCAGGGTGTGACCAATCTCATTTATTGCTATTCGCCAGAAAAAATCATCCTCGGCGGTGGCGTAATGCATCAAAAAGACCTGTTCCCTCGAATTCGGAAACAGGTGCAGCAGAATTTAAACGGATATATCCAGTCCGATCGATTGGAAAAAGAAATAGACACATACATCGTGCCACCCGCCCTTGGCGACCAGGCCGGATTGGTGGGCGCCGTGGAATTGGGGAAAAAGCAGTTAGGAGTGAGGAATTAGGAGTGAGGAGTGGCGGAAGGGGCGCATCAAATTATATAGCGCCCCAATACCCCTTTTTATTTTGGTTTCACGTGAAACATGTCACTAGCGGATTTCTCTCTAGCGGGTATCGCCCCCGCCGGGGTAATGCTGTTAAGTTAAGGATTTGCGTTGATAGACATGATTCCGCTAGTGGGGACTAAAATAAGTGTGAACTTACATACACCTTGACATCTATATAAATGAACCCTATAATATAGAAAAATGACTGAGAGTCAATAACATGAAAGAGGAGTTATGTATGAATAAAAAATTGATCGCCCTCATGACTGCTGGGGTGTTGGCTATTTCTTGTATGTCTGCCCAGGCAGAAGAAGCACCTCGTAGAAGTCTCACTGTCTCCGGCAGTGCGGTGGTGACTGCCAAGAGTGACACCGCCACGATCCATCTGTCGGTGGAAACCAGTTCGCCCAATGTGAAGGCGGCGGTGCGGGAAAATGCAAATACCATGACGGCCGTCAGAAATGCAGTCATTGCGGCTGGCGCCGATGCGTCGAAAATCGAAACCCAGAATTACAGTGTGTCTCCCCAGAACACTTATGATGATAAGGGACGGGTGAAAAATAAGAAATACAATTGCAACAATTCCATGAACGTGGTGGTTACTCGTTTGGAAAAGACTGGCGACGTGATGGATGCCGCCGTGGAAGCGGGAGCCAATCGCATTGATTCCATCGATTTTTCTGTAGAAAATACCCAGGTGTACAAAGACCAGGCCCTGAAAGAAGCCACCGCCGATGCGCTCCGTAAAGCCAATATCATGGCCAGCACCTTGGGGCGTTCTGTGGTGAATGTGATTTCTGTCAGCGAAGACAGCAACAATGTGGTGCCCTATCGGTTGATGAAAGTCAGCATGGCCGCTAGAAGCAACGACGAAGCCGCACCGACCCCGCTCGATCCCGGCGAAGCCAAAATGGAAAGCCATGTGACAGTGGTGTTTGAAATTGGATAAAAGCAGTGAGAAGTTAGAAGTGAGAAGTTAGAAGTGGTGGTGGCGGCGCGTCAAATTAGGAAGCGCCGCCTTTTTATATTAGGAATTAGATTTCAAGGTTGCGATCCTCATGTTTCACGTGAAACGTTTGACTAAAAGGTTATAATTCTACTTCTTACTGTGTCAAACAAAAACCATGGATTGATAGAGACAAGGTTATAAAGGGTTATAAAAGGTTATGAGGCTTACGTTAGTATCATAACCTAACCTATATAACCTTTGGCTAAGCGGTATCATTTATATGTGAGTAGCAAGGACATGGCAGAATAATAACCTTATATCCACACAAAAACGGCACTCCAGTCAAGTGCCGTTTTCTGCTTCTAAACTTATTTCTTAATACAAATATCAGCCAGTGCCCGTTTCGGGACGCAGTAATCTTTATTTTCATCCAGGAAATACTTGATAGCGCCGTCTTCGGGAACGTCTACGATGGTGCTCTTGCAGCCCGGATAGCCCAGGGCGATGAGGAGGCGGGGATTCCAGTTTTCCGGAAGTTCCAAAAGTTCTTTCATTTTGGCAAATTCCACAGCTCCCAGCATGGCAGAACCGATGCCGTGGGAGTACGCATTTAATGTGATGGTGCGGGCGGAAATACCTACGTCGATGTCGGTCCAGGGATTGCCCCGACCGTCTTTGCAGATCAGAACGAACGCTGTAGGCTGTTCATCTTTCTTCGGCGTGCCCAGTTCCGGCGGAAGGGCCCCAGCCCAATGAATCATAGGCTGCATTTGCGCTACCAGATCTTTGTCTTTCACCAGTACATAGCGCAGCACCTGGCTATTCATAGCACTGTTGGCAATGCGGACATTGTCCATCAATTCGTCCAAAATTTCTGCCGGAATCGCTTCCTGGGTGAAGCGGCGATAGGTCCGGCAACCGGTACATAGTGTGTTGAAGTCCATAGGTATCAGTTCTCCTTTGTAAGTATTGAAATAGTGAGGAGTGAGGAATTAGGAATGAGGAGTGGTGGAAGGGGCGCATCAAATTATAGGGCGCCCCAATACCCCTTTTTATTTTGGTTTCACGTGAAACGTTATATAAAAAGGCAATGCTGTTAAGTTAAGCGAGATATGTGATGATTTCTGCTGATGCAAAGGTTACTCAGGTTTCTTAGGCTACTTAGGTTTCTCATGTTTCTCGAATGAGCTAATGACGCTAGCGTCTATCGGCACATTCGGAGAGCCTGAGCAACCTGAGAACCCTTAGAAACTTGAGCAACCTGTCACCACTAGCAGAATCATACCTACCAACGCAAATCCTTAACTTAATGGCATTAATATAAAAAGGAGTATTGGGGTGCTATATGAATTGTGCGCCCCTTCCACCACTCCTTATTCCTCATTCCTCACTGCTTTTTATATGCCACAACTTCCACTTCACATAGTGCCCCTGCAGGAAGGGCGGAGACTTCTACGCAGCTTCTGGCCGGTTTGCTGGTGAAGTGCTTGGCGTAAATTTCATTGAAGGCACCAAAGCTGGAGAGGTCTGTAAGGAAACAGGTGGTTTTCACCACGTCGTCCATGGTGCAGTCTGCTTTTTTCAGAACCGCTTCGATGTTTTGACAAACCTGTTCTGCCTGGCCTTCCAGTGTGGTTTCTACAATTTTCCCTTCTTCCGGCTTGATTCCGATCTGTCCGGAGAGAAACAGAAATGGTCCCACTTTCTTCGCCTGGGAATAGGGTCCAATGGCAGCTGGTGCGTGTTTGGTATGGATGGTTTTCATGGGGGGGTAACCTCCTTTGGTACATAGAACGGTAAACGCTATTTATTATATAGTGAGGAGTGAGGAATTAGGAGTGAGGAATGGAGGCCGGCGAGCGCGCCGAATTACTCTTATATGGATAACTTCGTATAGCACAAAGTCCGTTTCTAGATGCTCGCCGTTTTGGCAGGCAGTTGGCAGTAGGCAGTCAGCGGTAAAATACGGCCTACTGCTAACCGCTAACTGCCTACTCTATAAAAAGGGGTATTGGGGCGCTATATAAGTTGTGCGCCCCTAAGTAAGTTTACACCGCTGTCTCGGCTCCCCTGTCGGGGGAGCTGCCGAAGGCTGAGGGGGCAGCTCTAGCGGTATAAAACACTAACGGTATGACAATCCGTTATGGGACCAATACCACTCCTCATTCCTCACTCCTAACTCCTCACTGAAGTTAATGTTTCACGTGAAACATGTCTCTAGCGGGCTAGTCGTTTTTAGATTCCCACAGCATTTGATTGTATTTCTGCTGATAATGTTCCGCCTTTTTCTTTTCCACGAAGAAATCTCGATCGGCGCAGATGGCGAGCATTTCGTCTACCATTTCTTCTGCGTTGCCTGGGGTGACGTGGGAGAGGTAGCTCACCATACGGTTCATGGCGTATTCCGTGCCGAGTTGGGCAGCCATCAGAAGGCCCAGCTCTGCGGGATAGCCTTTCTTAGTGACAAGGCGGATGATGTCTTCTTTCAGTTGTTCTATTTTTGTCATAGATCCTCCTGTGCCTTTATCTTATGATACTGGAGTGGATTTGGCAATAGCGATATGAGTGCGTAATGCGTAGTGCGTAGTGAAGGTGGCGGCGCACAATTCATAAAGCGCCGCATTATTATGGTTTGGGGATTGGTGGAAGTTTGTTTCACGTGAAACATTGGCAAAAAGGGGTATTATTCTGCTGCTTACGGTGTCTCACAAAGAGACTTTTTCGCTGGTGACAAGGTTAAAAAGGGTATAAAGGGTTATGTGAATCTCGCTAGTCTCATATCTTATATAACCTATAGTGCCCTGTTTCACGTGAAACATATATCGTTTTCAGAAATTTTCATGGGCTTCCATTTAGGTGTAAAATAAAGGAAATATAAAAATTGCCGCCGCTTTATGAATTGATGCGGCGTACCACCATTTCTCACTTCTCACTTCTAACTTCTCACTGGTGACTGTTTTGTGACGATAGGATAGTGATAAGGGAAAGGAAGCAGATATATGGAAGACGTAAAAGACCTACTGAGTCGTTTGAAAAATCAAATCGACGGCAGCAGTATGGATGATGCGGAATTGAATCGGCAGCTCAATGCCATTTACAGTATTTATGCCACGGCCATGGGACCGGAGCAGATCATTGTGCAGGCCAGCCAATACAATGCGGTGAAGTACATGCACGATGAAAATCCACGGATTCGTCTCATTGGCATGGAGCGACTCATTTTGGAAAGCCAGGATTACAACCGGCAGCCCACCGATGAAGAAATTCCAGCCATTTTGGATCAATTGGAAGATAAGCTGGCAGGCATTTTGGCCAGGCAGGCAGTGGAGCGGCAGCTAGAGCAGAAAATTACAAGCCGTCTGGAAGAGCGCCACGAAGAGTACATCAATGAAATACGGCAGGAAATTCTAGCAGAAGAAACACAGACTCCAGAAACACCGCAGAACAAGCACAAAATGGAAAAGTTAGAAGCCATGGACAAAGTGCAGCTCACATCCAGTGCGATGCAAGTGGTGCGGCCACAAAATTTGTCGGAAATCGTCGGACAAGACCGGGCGGTGAAAGCACTGGCGTCTCGTATTTCCTCTCCCTATCCGCAGCACATTCTTCTTTACGGTCCGCCAGGGGTGGGAAAAACCACCGCGGCCCGGCTGGTGCTGGAAGAAGCGAAACGATTATCCTACACCGCCTTTAGCAAAGACGCGCCCTTTGTGGAATGTGACGGCACCACTCTCCGTTGGGACAATCACGACATGACCAATCCTCTCATTGGCTCCGTCCACGATCCTATTTACCAGGGGGCTCAGAAAGAATTGGCCGATGAAGGCATTCCGGAACCGAAACCGGGTCTGGTGACTGACGCCCATGGGGGAATTCTATTTATCGATGAAATCGGCGAACTGGACCCGATGATGCTGAACAAACTCTTGAAAGTTCTGGAAGATAAACGGGTTTATTTCGAGTCTGCTTATTACGACGAAGAAAATCCCCAAGTGCCGGCCTACATCAAGAAACTCTTCCAAGAAGGGGCTCCGGCGGATTTCATTCTCATCGGGGCCACCACTCGCGCCCCGGAAGATATCAATCCAGCCATTCGCTCCCGGTGTGCAGAAATTTTCTTCGACCCTTTGCAACCGTTTCACGTGAAACAAATTGTGGAAAAAGCGGCCCGAAAATTACAAGTCACTTTGGAAGACGGCGTGGCAGACACCATCAGTCAGTACACCATGGAAGGTAGAAAAGCGGTGAACCTTCTGGCCGATGCCTATAGCTTGGCGGTGTACGAAAAAGGAAATATGGAAGATGTCCATATTTCCAAAGACCTGATGGAACAAACCGCCCGGGCTAGCCGCCTGTCTCCGTGGGTGAAAAAAGAAGCCTCCGATACGCCGAAAGTGGGACACATTTACGGTCTCGGTGTGGCCGGCTATTGGGGCAGCACCATCGAAATTGAAGCGGTGGCCTTCCCGGCTATGGACGCTGGCAAAGGGACCATTCACTTCAATGAAACCGCTGGCTCTATGGCCAAGGATTCAGTCACCACTGCCGCCGCTGTGGTGCGCTCCCTCACCAACAAACGACTTTCCGATTACGACCTTCATATCAATATCATAGGCGGTGGGAATATCGACGGCCCCTCGGCCGGCTGTGCCATCACCTGCGCGATTTTGTCCGCCATAGAAAACATGCCCCTCCGTCAAGACTACGCCGTGACCGGAGAAATCTCCCTCACCGGCGAAGTGAAACCCGTAGGCGGTATCCAAGAAAAAGCCTTCGGCGCTAGGCAGGCGGGGATGAAAGGAATCGTTCTGCCGAAAGAAAATCGAAGCGATCTGGGCACGGCGGATGTGGGGATGACGGTGGAGGCAGTGTCTGATATACGGGAAATTCTTCGAATAATGAGCAATGAGTAAAGAGCAATGAGTAATTGTGGTGCGGCGCACAATTCATATAGCGCCGCGGATTATAATATTCTGGTGACTGGTGACTGGTGACTGGGAATTTTAGGGATTAGTAGCTAGGGTTAGGCCCGGGGGCCCTTGGAGACATGTTTCACGTGAAACATTGGATAAAAGGTTACTATTCTGCTACTTCCGATTGTTTCACAAGGAACATGTATAGCTTGTGACGGGGTTAAAAGGTTATAACAGGGTATGGGAATATGATATTTCCATACCCTTTTTGCTTGTAAAAATATGTCAGTAAATTTCTTGATATATACATCGCCTTGTGCTAAGATACGGATAGAATAGATCCGATGTGTATAGAGAGGAGAATTATCATGGAAAATGTAGCAAGTGCTGTTAAAGATACTATTTCTATTTCCCTTTTTAATCGAGGCATGGCTGGGAAAATTTTTAAAATGGTGAAAGACACCGGACCAAAGGTGGTTATGAAAAATAACATGCCGGAATGCGTCCTTATGTCCCCGGAAGAATACGTAAAGCTCATTGATGAAATCGAAGATATGAAACTGGCTGCGATGGCAGAAGAACGTTTGGCACATGCAGATTTTTCCAAAGCAATTCCTGGTGAAGAAGTATTTCGGAAGGCGGGAATTACAGAAGAAGATTTGAAAGATGCGGATGAGGTAGAAATTGAATGAGCTGGAATTTTACTTTCTTGCCAGAAGCAGAAGATGAATTTCTGCATTTAGACGGCTCGAAGAGAAGCCTTGTGGCGAAAGCAATAAAGAAAGTGTCTAAGAATCCTTTGCCAGCTTCAGAAGGTGGTTACGGAAAACCACTAGGAAATCATAGTCAAACCCATTTAGCAGGTGCCTTAAAAATTAAACTTTGCTCAGCTGGCATCAGAGTGGTGTATGTTTTGATTCGCACAGAAACGGAAATGCGGATTATTGTGATTGGTGCTAGAGAAGACGATGAGGCATATCGGACCGCAGAAAAGCGGATGAAGAAGTACAAAAACTTGTTTATTGTGAAGTAAGATGTTTCACGTGAAACGTGGGAAAGTGGTATAAAAGGTTATAGGAATCCGTATTTCCATAACCTTTTATACCCTTTATAACCTTGTACGAAGCCATATCTTGCTTTGTGAGACAATTGGAGCCAGCAGAATAATACCCCTTTCTCACCATGTTTCACGGGAAACAATTTTATAAAACTGCGGTGCTTTTATTACTTGAGGCACCGCTACAACCATTTCTCATTCCTAATTCCTAATTTCTCATTGCTTTTCCCTTGACTTCTCCTTCTCATATATATATAATGTAAGGCGTTATACAGGCGTAGATGAAGACGTTTCACGTGAAACTTATTTCTAGAGAGCTGTCCATTGGTGGAAGGATGGCAATAGGGGCGTGGATGGATCACTTCGGAGCTTCAGGGAAGAAAAGCCCTGACGGGACATCGTTAACTGTACCGAGTGGCCGGAAGGTCATTAGGGTGGTACCACGGGAATATTTCTCGCCCCTTATCGGGCGGGATTTTTTTATTTTCTGAAAACTGTACGTAGTAGGCAGTTAGCAGTAGGCAGTCTTAACACAGACATTTCTTAAGGCTCTCAAGTGGTTCAGGTTTTTCGCAAGTGAGGCTACCGTTTATTAGCACATTCGAGAACCCTGAGAACCTTGAGAACCCTAAGAAACCTGAGCAACCTGAAACTATAGCGAGTTTTTAACCGGGTAAGACACAATCATATATTTCACTATTTATAGGAGGAACAACATGGATTATAGTAAAACCCTGCATTTGCCGCAGACAGATTTTCCGATGCGCGGCAATTTGCCGAAGAAGGAACCGGGATTTGTAGAATTCTGGCAGCAGAATCATCTGTATGAAAAGAGAATTGAAAAGAGAAAGAAAGACGGCGCTCCGACTTTCGTTCTTCACGATGGCCCGCCATATGCAAACGGCAAGATTCATATCGGTCATGCGCTGAACAAGACCCTGAAGGATATCATTGTCAGATACCATCACATGGCTGGCAACGAAGCCATTTATGTACCAGGCTGGGATACTCACGGTCTGCCAATTGAATACGCTGTACTGAAAGATTCCGGCGAAGATCGTGCCAACATGACTCCACTGGAACTCCGCAGAAAGTGCCTGGCTTACGCAAAGAAATGGATTGAAATCCAGAAGGCTGATTTCATCCGTATGGGCGTTGTTGGCGATTTCGAACATCGTTATGTCACCTTTGATCCCCATCTGGAAGCCAAGGAACTGGAAGTTTTCGGCGAAATGGCAAACAAGGGCTATATTTACAAAGGTAAAAAAGCCGTTTACTGGTGCACCCACTGCGAAACCGCTCTGGCTGAAGCAGAAATCGAATACAAGGACAGAAAATCTCCGTCCATCTATGTTAAATATCCAATGATTGATGTTCACGGTCTGGAACCGGAAGGTGTGGACAAGAGCAAGGTATTTGCTGTCATTTGGACCACCACCCCATGGACCATCCCGGCTTCCTGCTACATCAGCGTAAACCCGAAGTTCACCTATGTATGGGTACACAACAAAGCTGCCGATGAATACTATCTGATGAACAAAGAACTGGCTCCGGCCGCTCTGGCAGATTGCAAAGTAGAAGATTACGAATTCGTTGGCCGCGAAATGCTGGGGTCTGAATTCGATCTGGCTACTTTCCAGCATCCATTGAATGATGTATACCACAGAACCATTTATGTACTGGAAGGCAACCATGTCACTCTTGATGCTGGTACCGGCTGCGTTCATACCGCTCCTGGTCACGGCGTTGACGACTTTGAAGTATACAAAACCTATGAAAATGCTGGCAAGCTGAAACAGCCAATCGTGTGCCCTGTGGATGAAAAGGGTCACATGACTGCCGAAGCGGGCGAATTCCTGCAGGGCAAGACCATTTGGGAAGCTGAAGGTCCGGTGATTTCCGCTCTGGCTCATGAAGGCCACCTGCTGGGCAAGAAATCTCTTCACCATCAGTACGCTCATTGCTGGCGTTGCAAAGAACCGGTCATCTACAGAGCGACCGACCAGTGGTTTGCTTCCATCAATGATTTCAGAGACAAGGCTTTGAAAGCTGTCGATGATACCCGCTTCATTCCATCTTGGGGTCATGACCGTCTGTACAACATGATTCGTGACCGTCAGGATTGGTGTATTTCCCGTCAGCGTTCTTGGGGCGTGCCGATTCCGGCCTTCTACTGCGATGACTGCGGCAAATGGATTATCACTCCAGAAACCATGAAGAAAGTGGAAGAAATCGTAGAAAAAGAAGGCACCGATGCTTGGTGGGCTCATTCCGCAGAAGAACTGCTGCCGGAAGGCTTCAAGTGCCCACACTGCGGCGGCACCCATTTCCATAAAGAAAAAGATATCATGGACGTATGGTTCGACTCCGGTTCCACCTGGAACGGCGTGCTGAAACAGCCAGAAGAAGAATCCTGGAAAGACATGAACTATCCATGCGACCTCTATCTGGAAGGCTCTGACCAGCACCGCGGTTGGTTCCATTCTTCCCTCTTGACTTCCGTCGCTGTTAACGGCCATGCTCCGTACAAGGCTGTACTGACCCACGGCTTCACCATGGATGGCGAAGGCAGAAAAATGTCCAAGTCCGTAGGTAACGTTGTAGCTCCGCAGGATGTCATCAACAAATACGGCGCTGACGTGATGCGTCTCTGGATTTCTTCCGTAGACTATCAGGGCGACGTTCGTCTCTCCGATAAGATCATCAAATCCATGAGTGACGTATATAGAAAGATTAGAAATACTTTCCGTTATCTCCTGGGCAACCTGTCCGACTTCGATCCGAAGAAAGATTCTGTTTCCTATGAAAATATGGAAGAACTGGATCGCTGGGCACTACTCCGCATGGAACAGGTCAAAGAAACAGTCCTCAAAGCATACGATGATTATGAATTCCATGTGATGTACCATGCAGTTCATAATTTCTGCACCGTTGACCTGTCTGCGATTTACCTGGATATCATCAAAGACCGTCTGTACACCGAAAAAGCAGATTCCAAACTGAGAAGAAGCGCACAGACTGCTATGTATGAAATCCTGACCACCCTGGTTCGCCTGGTGGCACCGGTTCTGTGCTTCACCTCCGAAGAAGTTTGGCAGGCACTTCCGAACAAGGAAGAAAGAGAATGGTCCGTTCATATGGCTGATATGCCAGCAGTAAACGAAAAGTACCTGGATAAAGCACTGGACGAAAAATGGAAGAAACGCCTGGCTATCCGCGCTGTAGCTATGAAAGCTCTCGAAGAAGCTCGTCAGGCAAAGACCATCGGTCATCCGTTGGATGCAGAAGTTACTGTATACGCTGACGGCGAATCCTACGATATCGTGAAAGCCATGGAAAAAGAACTGGCAGACTTCCTGCTCGTTTCCCAGGCTCACGTAGTAGAAGGCACCGCCGCTGCTCCGGAAACAGCTGCTACCAACGAAGAAGGCACCGTCAAAGCCAGCGTCGCTGTTTGCGAACTGGAAAAATGTGAACGCTGCTGGAAACGCTCCGCTGACGTAGACTCCGATCCGAAACATCCACACGTTTGCGCACGCTGTGCTCATGTACTGGAAGAAGAAGGGGAATAACGCGTGACTAGTGACTGGTGACTAGTAGCTAGGGATTGGGGATTAGGGATTAGGTTATTATTCTGCCTTGTCCGATTCCTAACATAGTGGCTAGCTCGCTTGGTATAAGGTTATAAAGGGTTATATAAGGTTATGGGATTATCGAAATCTCGTACTTTATATAACCCTTTTTGTATGTTTCATGTGAAAACGGCGAAGTAGGCAGTTAGCAGTGGGCTGTAGGCAGAAGCTGCGAACGGCTAACTGCTCGCTGCTAACTTTGGGATGTTTCACGTGAAATATTGTCTCTTATTGTTTTTTGCGTTATGATGGGGGTGACTGGTGACTGGTGACTGGTGACTGGTGACTGGTGACTGGGGGATTAGTAGCTAGGCCTTAGGGATTAGGTCTTGTAACGGCTAGTGTCGTGTTTCACGTGAAACATGACACTGGTGGAGTCTTCTTTAGCGGAAACCCTCTTCCTCTGGAAGGGGCAATGCTGTTAAGTTAAGGATTTGCGCCAGTAAGCATGATTTGGTTTGTGATTATA
>SAMEA104315425__coassemble_1168_pt1 | contig 15091 bp, 10 predicted proteins | sample SAMEA104315425__metabat2_low_PE_033 | metagenome-assembled genome bin SAMEA104315425 (sample SAMEA104315425) | gut metagenome | biome: Monkey gut; feature: monkey-associated habitat; material: faeces | place: China | collected 2013
CCAAATCATGCTTACTGGCGCAAATCCTTAACTTAACAGCATTACCCAACGGGGGCGATACATAAGGTATGAACTTACTTAAGCGGCGCATAGCCTATAAAGTGCCGCCTTATATATAGGTTATTATTCTGCTACTTCCTCTAGTAAAACATAATTGTATATATCGCTGCCGACAAGGTTATATGGGTTATAAAAGGTTATGCAATCCCGATAGTTTCATAACCTTTTATAACCTTTTTAACCTGACAGTATACGGTATCGTTGATTTGTTAGAAAGAAGTATGTATCGAACAATAGCCTTATATCATGCGGCGCTTCCAAATTTTATGCACCGCCGCCTTCACTTCTAACTACTCACTTCTCACTGCTTTTTATGTCTTTTCACGTATACCATCAGTACCGACATGTCTGCCGGAGAGACGCCGGAGATGCGGGAGGCTTGGCCCAGGGAGAGTGGACGGATTTTGTCCAGTTTCTGCCGGGCTTCGATGGAGATACCTTCCAGGTTGAGATAGTCTATATCCTGAGGCATTTTTTCTTTTTCCATCCGTTCTGCTTTTTTCACCGCTGCTTCTTGGCGGGCAATGTAGCCTTCGTATTTCACGGTAATTTCCATTTCTTCTACCGCTTCTTTGTCAAATTCCGGGCAGCCCAGGACGTCTACCATTTTCTGGTAGGTCATTTCTGGGCGTTTCAGAATTTTGTCAGCACCGATGCCGGTGGTAAGCGGGGCGGATCCTACGCTGGCCAGGGCTTCGTTCACATTTCCTTTCGGTGTGAAACGGGCGGTGCGGATGTAGTGCATGGCTTCTTCAAAGTTCCGTTTTCTTGCCAGGAAATGCTGGTACCGATCTTCGGTAACCAATCCGATGTCGTAGCCTTTCTGGGTGAGGCGAAGGTCTGCGTTGTCCTGGCGAAGAATGAGGCGGTATTCGCTGCGGCTGGTCATCATGCGGTATGGTTCATTGGTGCCTTTGGTAACCAAATCGTCGATGAGGGCACCCACGTAGGCTTCGTGGCGGGCCAGAATGAATGGTTCTTTGCCCTGGATTTTCAGCGCTGCGTTGATGCCTGCCATGAGGCCCTGGGCAGCCGCTTCCTCATAGCCGCTGGTGCCATTGGACTGGCCGGCAGAGTAGAGGCCCGGCAGTTTCTTGACTTCTAAAGTCGGATAGAGCTGCAATGGATCCAGGAGGTCATATTCGATGGCGTAAGCAGGACGCATGAGTTTCACATCTTCCAAACCGGGAATGGTGCGGAGGAAGGCGTACTGCACGTCGATTGGCATGGAGGTAGACATGCCCTGCACGTACATTTCGTTCGTGTCCAGTCCTTCCGGTTCGATGAAGAGCTGGTGCCGTTTCTTGTCAGCGAAACGAACCACTTTGTCTTCGATGGATGGGCAGTAGCGAGCACCTACGCCGTGGATTTTTCCTGCGTATTTCGGAGCACGCATCAGGTTGTCTCGAATAATCTGGTGTGTGGTTTCATTGGTGTAAGTGAGCCAGCAGTTTCTCTGGTTCCGGTCTTCTCGTTCGTTCATGAAAGAAAAGGCGTGGTTCTGCGGGTCCCCTGTTTCCAGTTCCATGTGGTCCAGATGAAGGCTTCGGATATCTACACGGCTTGGGGTGCCGGTTTTGAAACGGAGAATATCCAGTCCGTGTTTCTTCAGATTTTCAGACAATCCCACGGAAGGACGCATGCCGTTTGGCCCGCCGGAGTACATGGTTTCGCCAATGATGATCTGGCTGTCCAGGTAGGTGCCGGTGCAGAGAATGACTGCTTTGGCACGGTATTCTTCATTGAGCTCCGTGGTGATGCCTACGCATTTTCCATCTTCCACAATAATATCCATGACCTGCACTTGTTTCAGGTCCAGGTTGTCTGTATTTTCTACCACTTTTTTCATGTACCGGTGGTAAGCGTTTTTGTCTGACTGGGCACGGAGCGCATACACCGCAGGACCTTTTCCCAGATTCAACATGCGCATCTGAATGGCTGTGGCGTCGGCGGCAATACCCATTTCGCCCCCCAGGGCATCAATTTCTTTTACCAAATGGCTTTTGCCCGGTCCCCCAATGGCGGGGTTACAGGGCATCATGGCTACGTTGTCCAAAGAAATAGTGGTCAAAAGGGTTTTGCACCCCATCTTGGCCGCTGCCAGTGCGGCTTCGCATCCTGCATGTCCCGCACCGACTACAATGACATCATACGTATCTATGAGATACATGGTTTCCTTCTTTCGTAAAAATGACACGCACCGCTGGTGCGTCACTATGAATGAAAATGGCTAGAGATGACAGGTTGCTCAAGTTTCTCAGGGTTCTAAAGGTTCTCGAATGTGCTGATAAACGCTAGTTGCTGATCCCTAGTTTCATTGAATAATTCAATATATTATTATATAAAATTTTTACGTGGTTTTCAAAGAAATTTCGTGAGTGAGTTTTGCAATTTTGAAAGGTTATTATCCTGCTGACTGCACTGGTGTCACAAAGCAACATCTCGCTAGAGTACAAGGTTATATGGGTTATGAAAAGGTTATGAGGCTACCGATAGTCTCATAACCTTTTCGCATCTGACTTATTTCTGGACACCTAATCGATTCGCGTCATCATCATTCATACCGCTACTGCGAGCTATCCCCCCTGCCCCCCTTCCAGAGTAATGCTGTTAAATTAAGGATTTGCGTTAGCAGATATGATTCCGCTAGTGGTGATAGGTTGCTCAAGTTGCTAAGGTTTCTCAGGTTGCTCAGGTTCTCCGAATGTGCCTATAGACTTGAGTGTCATCTGGTAAAGCTGAGCCGTGACGATATGATTCTTTAAGCCCTTACCGCTAGTACTACTAAGATTTTGGCTATAGACACTTGTTGTATAAAAAGGGTTATTGGGGCGCTTTATAAGTTGTGCGCCCCTTCCACCACTCCTCACTCCTCATTCCTAACTCCTCACTCAAAAGAAAAAGACGCACTTGTCACAGCACGTCTTTTTAGCAAAAGTATTTATTTCCCCACACAGAATCGTTCGAAGATGGTGTTGATCAGTTCGTTGTCGATGGTGTCGCCAGTGATTTCACCCATGGTTTGCCAGGCTTCGGTGAGGTCCACGGTGATGCAGTCGGCGGGCATGCCTTCAGCGAGGGATTCTTGGGCTCGTTCTACGGCATCCAAAGATTTTTTCACCAGGTCCACATGGCGCAGGTTCGTAAGAAACAGTTGTCTTCCTGCTGCCGCGTCTTGGTGATCGGTGATGCGGTGCAGTTCTTCTTCCAGTTCTTCCATGCCGCTGCCATAGCGAGCGGAAATAGGAACCACGGGGATATGGCCTGCCAGGGCCTGTACGTCTTTGGCGTCCAGTTCCTGGGGCAAGTCGTATTTATTGAGAATCACCAGGGCTTTTCTGCCTTTCAGAGAAGCCAACAGGTCTTTGTCTTCTTTGGACAGTGGTTCGGATCCATCGATGACAGCCATGATGAGGTCTGCTTTTTCCATAGAGGCTTTGGCTCGTTCGATGCCAATTCGTTCGATAGTATTGTCGGTTTCTCGGATACCGGCAGTATCCATCAGAACCAAGGGCACGCCGCCGATTTTAATGGATTCTTCGATAGTATCTCTGGTGGTACCGGGAATGTCAGTCACGATGGCCCGTTCTTCCTGCAGGAGCGCATTCAAGAGGCTGGATTTCCCTGCGTTCGGCCGGCCCACAATGGCGGTGCGAAGGCCATCTTTGATGATACGGCCCTGTTCAGACCGTTTCAAAAGAGCTGCCAGAGAGGTTCGGATTTCTGCCAGGCCATGGTCTATTTCTTCATTGGTCAAGTCTTCCAAATCTTCTTCTGGATAATCGATGGTGACTTCCAATTTCCCAATCAAATCTTTCAGCTGGCTCCGGCATTGTTTGACAAAGCCGGACAGGGCACCAGACAGATGGCTTTCTGCCTGAGAAAGAGCGGCGGAGCCTTTGGCTTCGATAATATCCATCACCGCTTCTGCCTGGGACAGGTCGAGCCGGCCATTCAAAAAGGCCCGCTTCGTAAACTCGCCCCGATGGGCCATGACGGCCCCATTTTCCAAGGCCAGTTCCAAGGTCTGCCGGAGGGCTTCCATGGAGCCGTGAATTTGTAGTTCTACCACATCTTCCCCGGTGTAGGAATGGGGCGCTTTCATGTACACCGCCAAGCCTTCATCCACCGCCTGCCCATCTCGCTCCACATGACCGAAGTACATATGGTACGGAATGGCGTCATGGAAAGATGGTATTTTTTTCGTATGAAATAGCCGATCCGCCACATCCACGGCCGCTGCGCCGCTGATGCGGATGATTCCAATGCCCCCTTCTCCCGGCGAAGTGGCAATGGCCGCAATGGTTGTTTCTTCGTACATAATATCTCGCTTTCGATTGATTTTATCTAGCACTAAAAGCTTTGGTGTCAAAAGTTAGAAGTGAGAAGTTAGAAGTGAGAAATGGTGGTAGCCTGGCACAATTCATATAGCCAGGCCAAGTATATAAATAGGGTATTGGGGCGCTTCTTAAGTTGTGCGCCCCTTCCACCACTTCTAACTTCTCACTACTCACTTCTCACTGCTTTTTTGTTCCCAGTTTCCCGCTTCTGACGCTCATCTTTTTGGCGGTCATGTACCAGGCAGAGGATTTGTCGGTGCATTTATTCTGTTTCACTGTGGAATCGTTGGGATACAGTTTCTTGTAGTGTTCCATAGCACGGCGGGCGTTGATTTTTTCATCTTTGGAAATGGTTTCAAAATTGAAGCCCACTTTCCATGCAAAGACCATCATGCCCAGTGGGTAAATAGCCAATGGATACACACCGATGAAGATAGAAGCACCCATCAGTGCCAAACCGCCTACGATGGACAGCACCGATACACCGACCTGCACCATCACGGTTTTCCGGAAGGAAGCATCCATATGAGCCAGCCAGATATTTCCACTAGCCAGGTAATAATGCACAAATTCCTGGTTGCGTAGGATACGTTCCCGTTTGTTATGTGCCAGGATCTGCTTTACAATGTTGTCTACGTTCTTCTTGAACTTCGATGTGCGCCAGTTGAATACCACCAAGAGGGTGGTCAAAAGTGCGATGAAAATGATTCCTGTGGTTGATTCTCCCATAATATGTCTCCTTTGTCAGTTGGCCGTAAGCAGCTTGCCATTAGCCGTCTACTGTGCCATTTCTTATAATATTCTTATTATATATCAAAATGACGAGAGAATATAGAGAGATTGTTGGTAGTTGTTGGTTGTTGGTTGGCGGTTTACGCTCCGAGTACGTTTGATACAATTTGCACAAAATCATAGCGGCATTGGTTTAAGGTTTAGGGTTTAGCCGGCATCCAAACCTTAAACCAATAACTCTGCCTTTTCGTGCGGGATAAGTAAGATGTACTCGGGACGTAACCACAAAAACCAATAGCTATATCTCTTCGTGCAAATTGGACTAAATGTACTCGGAAAGTAAACCCTAAACCAATGCCTCTATGAAACCGGAAAATTGTGGATGCAGGACTCGGCAGGTAAACCAACAACAAACAACCAACAACCAACAACTAACAACTAACAACAAAATCAAAAAGCACGTAACAATGATCTATTTCACTGTTACGTGCTTTGTTTGTTGGTGGACTTGTGACTTGTGACTAGTGACTGAATGTTTTTTCCCAGTCACCAGTCACTAGTCTACCAGTCACCATTATAGTCCGAAACGAGCGAAGATTTCGTCTACGTGAACCAGCATCGGTTTGTAGTCGAAGCAGGCTTTGATTTCTTCTTCGTTCAGATATTTTCTGACGTCTTCATCTTTGCAGAGGTTTTCGTAGAAGTCTTCTCCCTGGAGCCACCGTTTCATAGCGTTTCTCTGTACCCAGCGATAAGCAGTGTCGCGGTAAGCGCCTTTAGCAACCAGAGCGAGCAGGACTCTTGGGCTGTAGATGAGGCCGCCGGTGAGGTTCAGGTCAGCCAGCATCTTTTCCGGATAAACCAAGAGTTTATCGATGAGCGCGGTGGTCTGGTCGAGGATGTAGTCCAGGGCGATGGTAGCGTCTGGAATCATGACTCTTTCTACAGAGGAGTGGGAAATATCTCTTTCGTGCCACAGCGGGATGTCTTCAAATGCTGGAAGGCTGTAGCCCTGGATGAGGCGAGCCATGCCGCAGATTCTTTCGGATTTGACCGGATTTCTCTTATGAGGCATAGCAGAGGAGCCTTTCTGTTTCGGGCTGAAATATTCTTCTGCTTCTCTTACTTCGGTTCTCTGGAGGTGACGTACTTCCAGAGCGATCTGTGCCAGAACGCCAGCGATGACGCCCAGGGTGGTGATGTATTCCGCATGATGGTCACGCTGTACCACCTGGGTGGCTACGATTTCTCTATTGAGGCCCATCTTTTTGCAGACATATTCTTCTACAAATGGATCAATGTCCGCATAGGTGCCAACAGCGCCGGACAGTTTGCCTACCGCCATTTCTTCTGCTGCGCGCTTCATGCGTTCAATATTTCTAAGGGTTTCAGAATACCAAAGGAGCAGTTTCAAACCGAATGTGGTCGGTTCTGCATGAACCCCATGGGTTCTGCCAATGGTGGGGGTGTACTTGAATTCTACAGCTCTTCTCTTCAGTACTTCTGCCAGTTTTTCCAAGTCTTCGATGAGGACCTGGGAAGCCTGTTTAATCTGTACATTCAGGCCGGTGTCTTTCACATCGGTGGAAGTGAGGCCCATATGGATGTACTTGGCTTCATCGCCTACGTGTTCCCCTACGTTTGTCAGGAAGGCAATGATGTCGTGATTGATTTCACGATCGATTTCATGGATGCGGTCTACATCAAAATCGGCTTTGGCTTTGATGACTTCTACCGCTTCTTTCGGAATGCGGCCCAATTCAGCATTGGCTTCGCAGGCTGCAATTTCCACATCAAGCATTGTCTGCCATTCATTTCTTTCGTTCCAGATTTTTTCCATCACTGGACGTGTGTACCTCGGTATCATCAGATATCTCCCTTCGGTTGACCAATACGGGCGGCAATTTCCCGTCCTACCACTACGCCGGCTGCGGATGCCTGTGCCAGGCCTCTGGTGATGCCGGCTCCATCACCAATGGCGAAGAAGTTAGGAATCTTCGTCTCCAGCTGGTTGGTGAGTTCGATCCGGGAAGAATAAAATTTCACTTCCACGCCATACAACAGGGTATGACGGGAGTTCGCTCCCGGCGCCACTTCATCCAACGCTTCGAACATCTCCATAATATCCTTTAAGAAGCGATATGGCAAGACCAAAGATAAATCTCCTGGGGTCGCAGAAGGCATAGTGGGGTTCACCATGCCGCGGCGAATCCGTTCCGCCGTGGAACGGCGGCCATCCCGAAGGTCTCCGAGCCGCTGCACAATAGGCCCGCCGCCCAGCATGTTTGCCAACGTGGCGATGTATTTCCCATACTCAATCGGTTCATGGAATGGCTGGGTAAATTGCTTGGACACCAAAATAGCAAAATTGGTATTGTCACTCTTCTTATGGGCATAGGAATGACCATTGACGGTCATGAGACCGTTGTTATTTTCTGTGACCACAAAACCGTACGGGTTCATGCAGAAAGTCCGCACCCGGTCATCGAAAAGTTTGGAGAAATATACCAATTTGGATTCGTAGCAAATATTGGTGATCGGTTCAAATACTTCCGCCGGAGATTCTACGCGAACGCCGATATCTACCGCATTGGAAGCGGTGTGCAGTCCCAACCGCTGGGCTTCGTGGGTGAACCATTCCGCTCCATCACGGCCCGGAGCGGCCACCAGGTACTTGCAATGGTAGGTTTCGCCGCCAGCCACAACGCCCTGAATTTCCTTGGTATCGCTAACCAGGATGGTGTCTACCGGGCGATTGGAAAGGACCGTCACATTAGACGGCAATGCGTCTCTCATGTGCGTCAGGATTTCCCCATTCACATCGGTGCCCAAATGACGAATACGAGCCGGAATCAAAGCCAAATCAGCCGCTGCTGCCTTGCGTTTCAATTCGTGGATTTCATCTTTGAATTCATCGCCGTATACTTTGCGACCTTCGCCGCCATACTGGCAATATACTTTATCCACATAAGAAATCAGCCGCGCCAGCTGGCCTTTATTCATATAATCATCCAAATTGCCGCCATAATCGGTGGTGAGTGTCAGTTTCCCATCAGAGAAAGCCCCCGCGCCGCCCCAGCCGGACACAATATTCGCTCTCCGGTCTGCCGGTGGTGCCTGGCGATCCTTGTTGAGTGCAATCCGCTCCCGGATATCTAAGCCTTTTTCCAGAATCAGAATGGAAAGGCCCGTGTCCGCCAGTTCCAAGGCAGTGAAAATCCCTGCAGGGCCTGCACCGATAATGATGACATCGTAAGATTTTGCCATAGAAAATCCTCCCGTATTTCATAATATAGAACATAAATAGGATGGATATAACAGGGAGATGATAATGTTGTTGGTTGTTGGTTGTCGGTTATCGGTTCACGGTTTACGCTCCGTGTCCTACATCAACAATTTGCTGATTTCACAAGGCCATTGGTTTAAGGTTTAGGGTTTTGTATTTAAACCTTAAACCTTAAACCAATGGCACTATGAAAACGGCGAGTGGTTGATACAGAACACGGTAGGTAAACCAAACAACCCGCAACCAACAACTAACAACTCAATTTATGCAACAAAAAAGCCCCGCATGGGGGCTGGATGATCGGTTTGATTATCCCTTAACTAATTTTACAATAATTTTCAGGGGAAAGTCAAGTAAAAACAATTAGGAATGATGGTGGCGGCGCACAATTCATATAGCGCCGCAGTTAAGGAAACGCGACGATCCTAGTTTCCTAATTTTCTTTTCATATTGTATAATAGAGGCAAAGAAGCATTCTGCCAAATGAGGCAGATAGGAGCGAAGATGAAAAGCAAGATTTTTATAAAATATTCGGCGCTTCCAAATTTTGTGCGCCGCTACCACCATTCCTCATTCCTCACTCCTCATTCCTAACTTTTACCATCCAATTCCTGATTTCTGACGCAAAAGGAGGAACTCTTTATCATGGATACCATTCATATCAACTTAGGAAACGATTCTTACGATATCACCATCGACAGCGGACTGATTCGCCGGGCTGGGCCGTCTATTGCACAGTTGACGAAGGCCAATAAGGCGGCTATTATCACCGAAGATGGCATTGACCGTCTGTATGGCATGGATTTGGTGAAATCTTTGGAAGCCGCTGGGCTTCGTACCCAGATGATTGTTGTACCGTCCAGTGAAAAATCCCGTTCTCTTTCCATTGTGAACCATGTGTACGGTGCTTTGGTGGATTTCGGCCTTGGCAGTGATGATGTGCTCATCGCTTTGGGCGGGCGTATTGTAGGCGACGTGACTGGGTTTGCAGCTGCTACCTATCATAGAGGCATCCAGTACATCCAGTTCCCCACCTCTGTGCTGTCCCAGATCGGCAGTGCCATCGGCGGGAAAACCACTCTCGATATTTCTGCTGGAAAGAATCTGGTGGGTACCTTCTATCAGCCGAAAGCGGTGTATATTGACCCCGGTATGGCAAAGACCCTTCCCCGCCAGTACTTGCACAACGGCCTTGGCGAAGCAGTAAAACTGGGCTGCGTGGCCGATAAAGATTTATTTGAACTGTTTGAAAAGGCCAATAGCGACATGGAACTTCTCCGTGTGCTACCAGAAATTATCCGCCGCTGCGTCACCATCAAGGCCCATTTCGTGGAAATTGACCCCATGGACCAGGGCCCTCGTCGCCTTTTGGATTTCGGTCACACCATCGGCGGTGCCATCGAAAAATGCTATCGCTATAACGACGATAAAATCACCCACGGCGAAGCCACGGCCATCGGCATGTACATGGTCACCAAACGGGCAGAACTTTTGGGCCTCACCAACGAAGGTACCACAGCCCGCCTGGAATACGTATTGAAATCCCTGTCCCTTCCAACCACCACCAAGATTGCCCCAGATATTCTGGCAGCTGCCCTGGAAAAGGATAAAAAAATCAAAGCCGGCCACATCGACCTGGCGCTGATCCATACCATCGGCGATGGATTCCTGGAAAATATTTCTGTGGATGAATTGAGGAAATATGTAAGGTAAAGGGCAGGTTGCACAGGTTGCTTAGGATTCTCAGGTGGCTCAGGTCTCTTAAGTCTCTCAGGTTTCTCAAGTTGCTAAGGCTGCTCAGGTTCTTCGAATGCGCTGATAGACGCTAGCGTTATCATCTCATTTGGGGAACCTGAGAAACTTGAGAGTCCTGAGCAACCTGAGAAACTTTGTCACAAAAGGAATCACCACATATTTCGCTTAACTTAACAGCATTACCCGACGGGGGAGACGAGACGCTAGAGAAAATTTGGATAGAGTCACATTTCCTAATCCCTAGAGTCCCAGTCACCAGTCACCAGTCACCAGTCACCAGCCACCAGTCACCAGTCACCAAGCAAGTATAATTTGCGGCGCTTCCTTATTTATCGCGCCGCCACCACCATTCCTAATTCCTCATTTCTCATTACTCATTGCCCTTTTAGTATTTCTCCCGCAATTTCTTTTCCCACCAGTTGAAGAGGAAGGTCAGGATGATGGCCACGGCCCAGTAGGCAATGGCGTCGGCGATGTATGGTTCGGTTCTCCGGTTGTAGAGGGCGGAGAAGATATCTGCTTCGGCGAACATATCCACCACTTTGACGGTGAAAACCAAAGCCAAGAGTTTGATGGTTTTCAGATAGTACGTGAAGAAGGAAGACATAGCCACCACGAAGGCCTGGGGCAATACGATGCGGGTGAAGGCTTTATGGGGTGCCAGTCCCATAGCCACTGCGGCTTCGAACTGTCCTTTATCGACGGAGCGAAGGGCGCCGCGAATATTTTCTGCCTGGTACGCCGTGATGTACAGAATGAAGGTAGCATACACGGTCCAGTAAGGGCTCACGTCGAAAGGTTTCACTGTCTGGCCCACGAAGGATGAAATGATCGGCGCCAAGAGGAAAGGCAGCGAGTTGTACACAATGAAGAGCTGCACCAAAGCCGGTACGGCACGGAAGAAGGAAATGAACACGGTAAAAATACCATCCACATAGCGGTTGCAATTGAGGCGAATCACCGCAATGATGGCACCGAAAAAGATACTGCACACCATAACCACCAGGGCCATGAAAAGTGTATTCGGAATGGCCTTGGCAATGAAAAGGAGCGCTGTCGGTAAGACTTCAAAATCGATCATGTTATGCCCTCCTTGCACCGGTGGTATTCCATTTCTGGAAATAGTGGAATGCCACTTCAACCAAAATCACAATGACCCAATAAATCAAAGCCACGGCGCAGTAGGTTTCCAATTTCCCCTGTCCATAATTGGCATTGATGATGAGGCCTGCTTTCCCCATGAGGTCCACCACGCCGATGAAGTACATGATGGACGTATCTTTCAGAATGTTGATGGATTCATTAACCAACCCAGGAAGAGCCACCGGCAGTGCCTGGGGCGCCACGATATGAAGTACCCGGTGAGCCGGCGACAGGCCAAACACCATGGCCGCTTCGTTCTGCCCTTTATCGACCGACAAATAGGCCGGGCGAATGATTTCTGAAATGACCGGTGTATAGTGGAAGGTCAGCGCAATCAGCACATACACCGTAAGGGGCCAGCCGTCGGTACTGAAATGCATCATTTTCACGATGGCCGGCAGCACAAAGTACACCAGGTACAAATCCAGCACGAATGGCATACTGCGGTTGTAGGACAGCCAGACTTCGCAAATCTGCGAGAGCACCGGCACCTTGGCGATACGAATCACCGCCACCAGAGAGCCAAAAAAGAGACATAGAAATATGGATGCTACGATCACTTCCAACGTAAAAGGAAGCGCATCCATGAGCCGCGGGAAAAGCCCGAGAAAATAAGACATATTGAAAGTAAGCATGATTTATCGGTCCTTTATGGATAGAGACACTATCCCTTTATCATAATTAGTTAGGAGTTAGGAGTGAGGAGTGGTGAAAGGTTACTATTCTGCAAATTTTTATTTCCTAACATACCAGTTTCACCGCTTATCAAAAGGTTAAAGAGGTTATATAGGGTTATGAAACTTACGGTAATCCCATAACCTGATATAACCCTTATAACCTTGACAGTAGCCATAACACCATTATGTTTGACAGAGAAATCAGTACAATAATAACCTTATATAGTATGAAATTTGCGGCACCCCCAATTATCAATGCTGTTAAGTTAAGCGAAATATGCGATGATTTCTGCTGATGCAAAGGTTACTCAGGTTTCTTAGGTTACTTAGGTTTCTCATGTTTCTCGAATGAGCTGATGACGCTAGCGTCTATGGGCACATTCGGGGAACCTGAGCCGCCTGAGAACCCTTAGAGACTTGAGAAACCTGTCATAACTAGCGGAATCATATCTACTAACGCAAATTCTTAACTTAACAACATTGCCCCAATTATTATGCGCCGCCACCACCATTTCTAACTTCTCACTGCTTTTATTATCCTTCTCTTGCCAGCATTCTTTGCAGGAACTGCTGGGTCTTTTCTTCTTTCGGATGGGTGAAGAGGTCTTCCGGTTTGCCTTCTTCCACCACCAGGCCGTCGGACATGAAGACCACTTTGGAAGACACTTCTCTAGCAAAGTGCATTTCATGGGTGACGATAATCATGGTGATGCCCAAAGTCGCCACTTCGGCGATGGTATCCAACACTTCGCCTACCAGTTCCGGATCCAGTGCAGATGTGGGTTCGTCGAAAAGAATCACATCCGGGCGAGGTGCCAAAGCACGAGCAATGCCCACGCGCTGCTGCATGCCGCCGGACAATTCGGAAGGATAGAGTTTCGCATAGTCCGTCATATGGACACGAGCCAGCTCTTCCATAGCGATTTCTTCTGCTTCCTTTTTCGTTTTGCCATAGCCATAAATGAGGCCTTCGGTGACGTTTTCCAGGACGTTCTTATTTCTAAATAAATTGAACTGTTGGAACACCATGGTAGACTTTCTTCTGAGTTTCTGTACGTCCGTTTTGGAAATATGGGAAAAATCCACAGAGACTTCATCAATAGAAAGTTTGCCTGCATCTGGTTTTTCCAGATAATTCAAGCAGCGAAGGAATGTGGTCTTCCCTGTGCCAGAGGGACCAAGAATAGAAACTACATCACCTTTATCTACAGACAGGTTGATGTCTTTCAGTACTGTGTTCTTCCCGAAAGATTTACGTATATGTTCAGCAGTCAAAATGCGGGACATGATCTCTTTACCTTCTTTCTGAAATGCAATGAGTAACGAGTAATTAGAAATGAGTAATTCAGGTGGCGGCGCACAATTCATATAGCGCCGCACTTATAACCTATAATTATTTATAAAATACGGCGCTTTTTATTTTGTTGCGCCGTACCACAATTTCTCATTACTCATTACTAATTTCTCATTAAAAAAACTCCGTCCCACATAAGGGACGGAGAATCCGTGTTCCACCCAATTTCATTTCTATGTCACCATAGAAACCTTGGTAAGTCTTACGACTTCTGGCTATATCGGGCTCCCCGGATGGCCTACTTGCTTTCAGCCGATCTGCTCCAAGAGGCACTTCCAAAACCGCTCCGCACCCCTTCCCACCAATCGGGGCTCTCTTTGGCTTCGACGATCCTGTACTCTCTCTTATCATCGCGAATCTTACAAATTAAGATTAATTGGAATTACTATACCATACTCTTGCTATTTCATGCAAGACTTTTCACACATTTTTCGAGTATAATAAAGGCAGTGAGAAGTTAGAAGTGAGGAGTGAGAAGTGGTGGAAGGGGCGCACAACTTATAAAGCGCCCCAATCCCCCTTTTTATATAGTAGGAGTTGACCGTTAGCAGTAAGCAGTTAACAGTATCGGTTTACCGCTAACTGCTTACTGCTAACAAAAATCGGCGAGCATATAAAAACGGACACCGTACTATATAATGATTTCCCATATAAGAGCAATTCGAGGGCTCGCCGCCTTCACTTCTCACTTCTAACTTCTCACTTCTAACTGCTTTTAAACGAGGTGATCTCTATGCTTCATATCGCTGTGGTGGATGACAATCCATCGGATATTGAAATCATTAAAACCTATCTCACCCAGTATTTCAAAAAACGGGCCGGCACGTCTCCCATCGATTACACCATCAGCACGTTCCAGGAGGGAAGTTCGTTTCTATCTCATTTTTCCTGCGGCCTTTATGATTTACTATTTCTGGATATTTATATGCCCCGCCTGACCGGCATCGAAGTGGCACAAAAAGTGCGACTTCTCGATGAAGGGGTGAAAATTCTATTTCTCACCACCAGCAAAGAACATGCCTTGGAGAGTTACTCCGTCTTTGCGTCTGCCTATATTTTGAAACCCATCGCCGAAAACCAATCCCTCTTCACAAGCGTCCTGAATCGATTGCTGCCGGATGAAATGATTTCTGGAAGAAAGCTGACGGTCCGCCTTCCCGGGCAGGATGACATAGAAATCCCCTTCGCCCGCATCCTATCCTTAGATTGCAACAATACGAGAAACGCCGTGGTCCATTTGGAAGATAAGGACATTCCCACACTGAACACCTATCAGGAACTTTCCGATATCCTTTCCAGCGACGAACGGTTCCTCGAATGTTACCACCGGCTCACCATCAATATGGACTACATCATATCCATGGAAGAAGACCTGTTTCATTTGAAAGGAAATACCACCGCCCCCATCAGCCGACGGAAGAAAAAAGAAGTGAAACATGGGTATATGCAGTATCTGCTAAATAAATAGTGTCTCCTCACAGATTTCCAAATGTGATAAAAGTTAGGAATGAGGAATTAGGAGTGAGGAGTGGTGGAAGGGGCACATCAAATTATATAGTGCCCACTATATTAATGTCATTAAGTTAAGCGAAATATGCGATGATTTCTGTTGATGCAAAGGTTACTCAGGTTTCTCAGGCTACTTAATGGTTGCTCGTTAATTCGCTTTCGTTTAAAAAGTGAGGAGTGAGGAGTGAGGAGTGAGGAGTGGTGGAAGGGGCGCAAAAAATTTAGAAGCGCCCCA
>SAMEA104315425__coassemble_1175_pt1 | contig 15020 bp, 7 predicted proteins | sample SAMEA104315425__metabat2_low_PE_033 | metagenome-assembled genome bin SAMEA104315425 (sample SAMEA104315425) | gut metagenome | biome: Monkey gut; feature: monkey-associated habitat; material: faeces | place: China | collected 2013
GCCGCATTCACCTTGGCCTCATCTTAAGCATGACACGTAAGTACCGCTCTTCCGACGCAACAGGGCGTAATAGTTAGCAGTTTGCTGTTGGCAGTAGGCAGTATCTACAAAGGGTATTATTCTACTGATGTCGATGGATGTCTTACAGCAAGATACCACCATCATACAGGTTAAAAAGGTTATGAAAGGTTTATGTGAAAATGGCGGAGTCTCATAACCCAATATAACCTATATAACCTTGATGCTAGCGGTGGTATGTTTGTAGACTCTTGTGGTTTCAGTAGGATGATAACCTTTTCAAAAATCCCATTACCATGGTAATGATTCATTTTTCTTCCCCGTTTCCCCCTCTACTTTCCATGGAAAGCGGAATTGCCCGAAAGGGAATTACATACGTAATAAAGAGCACATCTTCTTTTACAAGAGGGTGTGCTTTTTGTGCTTATAAATGCAGTGCGGAGTGCGTAGTGCGTAGTGAGAAGTGGCGGAAGGGGCCCACAATTCATATAGGGCCCCAATACCCCTTTTATTTTTAATGACTGGTGATTGGGGATTAGTAGCTTGGCCCTGGGGATACTCTTTTATACCGCTTTCCTTAACTTAACTGCATTTCCCCGATGGGAGAGATGAGAGGAGCTGTACAAGCGGTATACTTCGCTATGTGCATGATGGGGAAACTTGGTATTACTTGCTCCTAGATGAAATGACGATTTTCCCTAAAAGCCACGTTCGAGGAACCTGAGAAACGTAAGAATCCTGAGCAACCTGAGAAACTTTGGCTCAAAAGAAAGTATCCTATATTTCGCTTAACGCAGCGGCATTGAAATGTTATAACATGTTTAGGAATACTATTTTCCAAAAGTGATAACATAATAGATAGTGGTTATTGTTGTTGGTTACTGGGAATCAACCACCAACAGTGAGTGAAAATAAATGGTAGCTGGTAAATCATCCATATAACCTGTAGTTATTGGGGAACATGGCTTGAATTTGTGCACGAACAGTGCGTTATTTTATGTAAATTACCTTGCAGCAGATGTACCAATTCATATAAAAAGGGGGTATTGGGGCGCTATATAAGTTGTGCGCCCCTTCCACCACTACGCACTACGCACTTCTCACTACGCACTTTTGGGGCAAAAGCGGATGCATGACCAGCTACGAAATAGATGTAAGTACAGCATATATAGGAGATACAAATGACACTGGATGAATTACAAATTGGCCAATCGGCCATCTTGGAAACTGTCGGTGGGGAAGGGGCTCTTCGGCAGCATTTTCTAGATATGGGGCTCATTCCTGGGGCGGAAGTGACGCTGATGCGATTTGCGCCTTTGGGAGATCCTATGGAACTCATGGTGCAGGGATATGAATTGACTCTTCGCAAAGCAGACGCGAAGGATATTACTATTTCCCATGTACAGAAAAAAGAGAATACAGAGAAACGGAAGAAATTGGTTCTTCGTTCTTCCGGTTCTCATCCGGGGCTGGGGGAACCGGGGAAATACCATGAGGAGTCGGAGTACCATGATGTGAAACCTTTGGAAGGGCCCTTGACGTTTGCTTTGGTGGGCAATCAGAATTGCGGGAAAACCACGCTATTTAATCAGCTTACTGGTTCCAATCAGCATGTGGGAAATTTCCCTGGCGTGACGGTGGATCGGAAAAGCGGTACCGTGAAGGGAAATCCCGATGTGGAAGTGGTAGATTTGCCGGGGATTTATTCTCTCTCTCCCTATACCAGCGAAGAAATCGTATCTCGGGAATTTATTTTAAAAGAAAAGCCCAGTGGGATTATCAATATCGTAGACGCCACCAATCTGGAGAGAAATTTATATCTCACCATGCAGCTCATGGAGTTGGATATTCCTATGGTGCTGGCGGTGAATATGATGGATGAAATGGAGAGCAATGGGGGCTCTATTCTAATCAATGAAATGGAACGGCTGCTGCAGATTCCGGTCATTCCTATTTCTGCGGTCAAAAATCAGGGGGTTCATGAACTGATTGTCCATGCCATCCATGTGGCGCGGTATCAGGAAAAGCCGGGAATCAAAGATTTCTGTGATAAAGAGGACCATCATGGGGCGGTCCATCGGGGACTTCATGGCATCATGCATCTCATTGAAGACCATGCGAAAGCGGCGGGGATTCCGCTCCGTTTTGCCGCTTCCAAAGTGGTGGAAGGGGACCCTTTGGTGGAGAAATCTTTGCAATTGGAACCCAATGAAACGGATATGCTGGGGCATATTATTTCTCAAATGGAAGAAGAGCGCGGATTGGACCGGGCGGCGGCCATGGCAGATATGCGATTTCTTTTCATTCGTCGTCTTTGCGACCGCACGGTGGTGAAGCCGGCGGAAAGTAAGGAACATCGACGGAGCCAGAAAATCGATCGGGTTTTGACAGGAAAATACACCGCCATTCCATTTTTCATTCTGATTATGGGGCTTGTCTTTTTCCTGACATTTAATGTGATTGGTTCTTTCCTGCAGGACCTTTTGGCTTCTGGTATCGAGTGGGTGACCGGTGAAGTGGACACCGCTTTAACCGCATTGGATGTGAACCAGGCGGTTCATTCTCTGGTGGTGGATGCGGTCTTTACCGGCGTGGGCAGCGTGCTCTCCTTTGTGCCCATCATTGCGGTGCTCTTTTTCTTTCTGTCTCTTCTGGAAGATGGGGGCTATATGGCACGAATTGCCTTTGTGATGGATAAACTGCTTCGCAAAATTGGCTTGTCCGGTCGAAGCATCGTGCCACTGCTTATTGGCTTTGGGTGCAGCGTTCCGGCGGTGATGTCCACTAGAACCCTTCCATCAGAACGGGATCGAAAAATGACCATCCTGTTAATTCCATTTATGAGCTGCTCGGCGAAAGTACCGATTTTTGCTTTATTTGCTGCCGCCTTTTTCCCTCATTATGGCGCTTTGGTGATGACAGGGCTTTATCTCTTCGGTATCGTCATGGCCATTGTGGTGGCTTTTGCGTTTAAACATACATTGTTCAAAGGGGAACCGGTTCCCTTTGTGATGGAACTTCCTAATTACCGTATGCCGGGCATGAAGAACGTGCTGCGGCTTATGTGGGACAAAGCCAAAGATTTCCTGGAGCGGGCGTTCACCGTCATTTTTGTAGGAACCATTATTGTATGGTTTTTGGAAACCTTCGATGTGCGGCTCAATATGGTGGCCGATTCCAAAGATAGCATATTGGCCCTGGTGGCTGGATGGATTGCTCCCGTATTTGCTCCTCTTGGATTTGGGGACTGGAAACTGTCCACAGCACTGATTTCTGGATTCATGGCCAAGGAAAGCGTCATTTCCACATTGACCGTCCTTTACGGCAGCACCGCAGCCATGGAAGCTGCCATGACACCTGGTATGGTACTGACCTTTTTGGTATTCTGCCTGCTCTATACCCCTTGTATTGCAGCCATTACTTCGGTGAAACGAGAAATGGGATCTAAATGGGCAGTGGAAATGATTCTCTTCCAGTGCGCCGTCGCCTGGGGAGCCGCATTTTTGCTTCATAGCGGGCTGATGATTTTCCATATGGTGTGAATGAGAAGTTTAACATAGTGGCTGCTCGTTCATTTGCTTTCTTTAAAAAGTTAGGGGTTAGGAGTGAGGAGTGGTGGAAGGGGCGCACAAAATTTGGAAGCGCCCCAATACCCCTTTTATATTGTAGATGGTTAGCGGTAGGCAGTTGGCAGTATTTTTGTATATCTTACTGTTAACGGCCTACTGCCAACAAAATTCGGCGAGCTTATAGAAACGGACTCTGTTACAAATGAATCTATTCGTTTAAGAGCAATTCGATGTGCTCGCCGGCCATCACTCCTAACTCCTAACTCCTAACTCTTAACTCCGCACTTTTCACAGAAAGCGAATTAATGACCAGTAACTAGCTACAAGAATTATTGAACAGTATAAGAGAGACGTTTCCATTGCGATGGGAACGTCTCTTTTTTTCTTGCCAATTATTTGACCATGTGTATAATAGCGTGCTATGATGAAAATCAATAGAGGGAAATGCTGTTACGTTAAGCGAGATATGCGGTGATTTCTGCTGATGCAAAGGTTACTCAGGTTTCTCAGGATCCTTAGGTTGCTCATGTTTCTCGAATGAGCTAATGACGCTAGCGTCTGTCGGCACATTCGGAGAACCTGAGCAGCCTGAGAACCCTTAGCAACTTTGGAGCCTGTCATCACTAGCGGCATCATATCTACTAACGCGAATCCTTAACTTAATGACATTGCAATAGAGGAATGTTCATTCACTGGTGGGAACATTTCTGTATTACTAAGGTTTAGGGGTTAGGGTTTAGGGTTTGGGATTCTACCTTTAAACCTTAAACCAATGACGTTTTCAAAACCTATCATTTGTGAATGATGGACTCGGAACGTAAACCTTAACCCTCGTAGTGCGAAGATATTCAGCAAATATCGAGTATATGAATTATGGAGCCCCAATAATAAAATAGAGCTACGTGAAATGATGAAGCACTTCTATATGTGATACAATAAGACATACATTTATCCAAGATGGCAAGTTACTCATTACAGTTATAAAGGAGTCTGCTATGACGAGAAAAAAGATGAAAAGAGCCGGAATACTGGCAGCGTTGGTGCTGACGGGAATTCTGGGATTGACTGCCGGCTGCGGTCAATCGGCGCCGCGGAGCAGTGCGGTGTCTGTGAAAGCCATGAAAGTGCTGAAGGAAGAGGTGGCTGTTTCGAAGCAATATGCGGGACAGGTGAAATCCATCGATGCGGTGGTGATTAAGCCTCAGGTGTCTGGCACGATCACAGAGAAATATATTTCCAGTGGGCAATTCGTCAAAGAAGGGGATCCGCTGTACAAAATCGATGACCGGCAGTATGCCACGGAAGTGATGTCCGCCCAGTCCAATGTGGATAAGGCCCTGACTACGCTGAACAATTCTCGGATTGACCTGGATCGCTACCAAAGGCTGGCGTCTTCCGGAGCCATTTCAGAGCAGACCTTGACCACCCAGCAGGCTACGGTAGATACCAATGAATCCAATTATAGAAATATGCAGTCCATGCTGCAGAAAGCCCAGGAAAATCTTGACGACACCATCATTCGTTCTCCTATTTCGGGAAAACTCTCTGTCGATGATGTGGCATCGGGCACCTATGTGACCGCCGGAAATACTGCGCTGGTATCGGTGGGGGCGGTCAATCCGATTTATGTACAGTTCTCCATCAGTGAAAATGAATTCCTGAATTTCCAGCAGGAAGCGGAGGATAATAGAAATAAGGGCATCGAAGAAGCCCACGTTGCGCCGGAAGCCACTTTGACATTGAGCAATGGGAAGAAACTGTCCGAAGTGTCCACCCAGTATATCACGGACCGAGAAGTGACCCAGGATACAGGGACCATTACTATGAAAGTGGTGTTCCAGAATACCGAACATTACCTCCTGCCGGGCATGTTTGCCCGCGTCAAGATCACCAGCCCCCAGAAGGCCAATACCCTTTTGGTTCCGGAAAGAGCGGTGCAGCAGGTGCTGGATAAATCTTTCGTTCTGGTGTGCGGCGAAGACAATAAGTCCGTTTCCAAGATGGTCACCTTAGGCGATAAAGTAGGCAGCTACTACATCGTCAAGAGCGGCCTTTCTGAAAACGATACCGTGGTGGTAGAAGGCCTCACAAACCTCAAAGAAGGACAGGCTCTGAACGTCACCATGGCCACACCGGAAGAATTGGGATTGACACTGTCTGATGACGATACCGATAGTGACACTTCTTCTGATTCCAAAAGTAATAGTTAGGAATGAGGAGTGAGGAGTGGTGGAAGGGGTGCACAAAATTTGGAAGCGCCCCAATACCCCTTTTATATTGTAGATGGGTAGCGGTAGGCAGTTGGCAGTATTTTTGTACAGCTTACTGCTAACGGCCTACTGCTAACAAAATTCGGCGAGCTTATAGAAACGGACTCTGTTACAAATGAATCTATTCGTTTAAGAGCAATTCGACGTGCGCGCCGGCCATCACTCCTAATTCCTCACTCCTCACTATACGATAAGAGTGTTTCTTTGATATGATTCACTAGCGGTAAAGCCGCTAGCGTCGGAGGTTTTATGTCGAAATTCTTTATCCGGCGGCCGATTTTTGCGATTGTGGTTTCTTTGATTATTGTGCTCTTAGGGCTGATTTCTCTTTTCAGTTTGCCTATCGCACAATATCCGCAGATTTCTCCGCCAACCATCAATTTGAGTGCCAATTACACCGGCGCCAATGCGGAAACGGTGAACCAAACCGTGGCGCAGGTGTTGGAAAACCAGCTGAATGGGATCGAAGGGATGGACTACATGTCCTCTACATCGTCCAACAACGGCAGTTACAGTTTGTCCATTGTGTTTGATTTGGATACCGATGGCAATACGGATTCTGTCAATGTACAGAATACCGCCAACCTGGCGAAGAACAGTCTGCCAAGTGAAGTGCAGACGTCCGGTTTGTCGGTCCGCAAATCATCCAGTGATATGGCTCTCATGGTGAACCTCTATTCACCAAATAATACCTATGACACGGCATTCCTCAAGAACTATGCCGATATTTACCTGCTGGACAAAATGAAACGCATCAGTGGTGTGGGGAACGTCAATGCCTTTGGTTCCACCTATGCCATGCGTGTATGGCTCAATCCGGATAAACTGGCCGAACGGGGACTTACCGTATCCGATGTGACCAGTGCCATTAAGGAACAGAACCAGGCCGCACCGGCTGGTACCGTAGGGGCACCGCCTTCTCCTTCTCATCAGGAAAAACAGTACAGTGCGAAAATCGAAGGCCGTCTTTCCACACCGGAGCAGTTTGGAAATATTATCATCAAATCCGGTTCCGATGGGCAGTTTGTCCGTTTGAAAGATGTGGCCGATGTGGTCACCGGGGCCCAGAGTTCGTCCAGTGATTCCAAAATCGATGGAAAGACTGGCGTTGGCTTCGGGGTGCAGCTCACCAACGATGCTAACATCCTGGAAACGGTCACCGCGGTGAAGCAGATTCTGGAAGAATCCAGAGATGATTTCCCGCCGGACTTGGATTACAAAATCGTTGTCGATAATACGTCTTTCATCAATGCATCCATCGAAGAAGTGGAAGTGACCTTCGTGGAATCGTTGCTGCTGGTCATCCTGGTGGTGTTTGTATTTCTTCAGAAATGGAGAGCCACCCTCATTCCAGTCTTGGCCGTACCGGTTTCCATCATTGGAACCTTTGCTACCTTTGTACTGCTGGATTTCACCATCAATACACTGACACTGTTCGCCTTGGTTTTGGCCATCGGCATGGTAGTGGATGATGCCATCGTAGTTATCGAAAATGTAGAAGAGCACATGGAAAAAGATGGGCTTTCTGCGAAAGAATCCACCATGCGTGCCATGGATGAAGTACAGGGCCCGATCATTGCCACCACCGCCGTGCTGGCAGCCATCTTCGTGCCGGTTGCCTTTTTGGGTGGCACCATGGGGGTACTGTACAAACAGTTTGCCATCACCATTACTGTGTCGGTTGCTATTTCTGCCTTCGTGGCATTGACCCTCACACCGGCTCTCTGCGGCACCATTTTGAAAGCCAATGATACATCGGCCAAAGAGGGATTCTTAGGGAAATTCTTCAACAAATTTAATTCCGTCTTTGATTCGGTGCGGGACAAATACACTGGCAAAGTGGGCTGGATGGTGAAACATCTGAAATATGCGGCTTGCTTCCTCATTCTGGTGGTGGGCCTCATGGGACTTTTCTACAAATTAGTGCCATCCACTTTCGTTCCTAGTGAAGACCAGGGCATGTTCATTGCCTCCATCACCATGCCAGAAGGTACTTCCATGAACCAGACAGTGAAAGTGGTCGATGCGGTAGCCAAAGAAACTAGAGAAATTCCTGGGGTCGATGCGGTGATGACCAATACGTCCGCCGGCTCTGGCAACCTGTTCGTTCGCTTGGATGACTGGGCTGATCGAGAAAGCACAGAAAAGAGCATCAGTGGGATTATTTCTACGTTCAATACCCAAATTGCACCGAAACATCCAGAAGCTCAAGTGATGGCCTTCTCCCCATCGGCTCTGCCGGGGCTGGGCATGGAAGGCGGCTGGGCGATGCAGGTACAGGATAATACAGGTCTTTCTGATGAAGAACTGGGAAATCTGGCATCCAAAATTGTACAGGCTGCCAACCAGCGTCCGGAACTGACGGCTGTCAGAAGCAATTACAAAGCCAATACACCTAGCGTGGAATACACCGTGGATCGTGAAAAAGTCAAAAATCTGGGCATCCAGCTGTCTGACGTTTTCACCGCCTTGCAGGTCAACTTCGGCGGTACCCAGGTCAATGACTTTAACCAGTTTGGCCGTGCTTACAAAGTCATGGTTCAGGCCGATACCCGGTATCGTTCCGAAGCAGATAGTTTGAAATTTATTTCCGTCAAATCCAAGAGCGGCGAAATGGTACCACTGGATACGATTCTAACAAAATCCATTACCACCGGCCCATCGTCTATCAGCCGATTCAATGGGGTTCGTTCTATTACCATCCAGGGCAGTGCTGGTAGCGGTTATAGCTCCGGCGAAGCCATGGCAGCGGCAGAAGCGGTAGTGAAAGAAGTGGCTCCGGCGGGCACCACCATCGAATGGTCCGGACAGAGCCGTGAAGAACAGAAATCCGGTTCTTCCACTATGAAAGTTCTTGCTATGGCCCTGGTCTTTGCATTTCTCTGCTTGGCAGCACTTTACGAAAGCTGGAGTGTGCCGCTGGCGGTACTCTTCACCGTACCGACCGGTATCTTTGGAGCTCTCTTCTCTGAATACGCTGTCAATAAACTGGCAGCCCTTCTGGGTAGTACCAGCGATGGGTATCAGAATAGCGTGTACATGCAGATCGGTATCATCATGATTATCGGCTTGGCTGCAAAAAACGCCATCCTCATTGTGGAATTTGCTAAAGAACGAGTGGACAAAGGCATGGAACCTTTGGACGCCGTCATGGAAGCTGCGAAACTCCGCTTCCGCCCAATTCTCATGACCGCCTTCACATCCATCATCGGCTGCCTGCCATTGGCCATGGCCACCGGCGCCGGCGCTGCCGCTCGTTGCGGTATGGGCGTGGCCGTCGTAGGAGGCATGACCTTCGCCACCCTCTTCGGCGTCTTCCTCATTCCGTGCTTCTACCTGATCACCGCCTATATGGTGCGGTTCTTCCTGAAGAAATCAGATACGGCGAAAGGGTAATATTGGGTTGTTAGTTGTTAGTTGTTAGTTGTTTGTCATTCCAACAACTACATATAAACTCCTCTTTGCTATGGGAAACCATGGTGAAGGGGAGTTTTTTGTCTTGGAATTAGGAGTTAGGAGTTAGGAGTGAGGAGTGAGGAGTGATTGCCGGCGAGCACGTCGAATTACTCTTAGGTAGATAGCTTCATTTGTCACCGAGTCCGGTTCTTTAGGCTCGCCGATTTTGATACGGCTAAGACATCATTGTAGACGAAATGGTAAGCAATGCCAATGTGTTGACACTTCGTCAAGTAATGGTATTACGTTAAGAGTTTGGTTTAGTAGGTGTGATTCCATTCGAGCTTATAGGTTACTCAGGTTTCTCAAGTTACTTACTCAAACTTCCCATCCTAAAAATATCATTTTACACTGATATCATCTAATATCGGGTACTATATCATACAGTTAGCAATGCTTGTCTGTTAGCCTTGTATGTGAACGCCCCAGACGCTTTGGTTCATTTTATACCGCTTTTTCTTTCATATTGCCTTTAGGAATACAACAAAGATTCCTCCACGTTGGCCCCCATGACTCTGCTGCTACGGCTTTGTGCTTTAACATATAATGCCGCCTGTCAATTAGCCGTATATTGTATTTCTAGCGTTCTTTTCCTATCTCTGGCGTTGCTAGACGCTATCGTCATTTCGACCAACGATTTCGTCACCCTGAGCGAAGTCGAAGGGCTTTGTGTTATTCCTTTTGTCGCTTTGTAGTATTTGCGGTATGAAATGAGACTTTTCGTTGAGAATTACATCAAATGCCCATGTTTTCTTAGATTCCATCGATTAATTTACAATGTTTTAAGGTGGGAAGTTTGAGTTACTTAGACTTCTCACGTTTCTCGAGTGAACTAATGACGCTAGCGTGTATCGGCACATTCGGGGAACCTGAGCAACATGAGCAACATGAGAAACTTGAGTAACCTTTCTCATGCCTTTTCACTATAGATTTCTATAAAATGTAAGTATTTGCTATGCCTTTTATGAAAGCCTATACTTTAGGCAGATGAAAAACAAGTCGCTCAGGTGACGCAGGTGACACAAGTTTCTCCGGTTCCTCGAACGAGAGGGGAACGCCAATGTTTCTTGGTTTATTCGGAAAACCTGAGCTACCTGAGAGACTTGAGAAACTTGAGTCACCTGTAATCGCTAGCGGAGTTATCACAAAAGTATCAAATCGTTAGTGCAACCATATTTCACACGAAAGGAGGTCTCCCATGAGAAAGCATTGGTGGAAAGGGGCTTTGCTGGGTGCTTTGTTGCTATCGATCCCTTTGGGGATGGTGGGATATACCACGATGATGGATTGCAACAAGGTCAAAGCAGCGGAGGTGGAGCGTGAGGCCCAGGGGGCGTATGGTGTTTTGACTTGGACGCAGAATTTAAATGCCGTGCGGTATGAAGTGGAAGTTTTTGCTGGTGTGCCCAAGGATTTGACGCCCGATGCAGCTATTTCGCAGGCTGTCTATCGGAATGCCTATGTGTACACCCACCGTGTCATTTTGGATATGACAAAATTGCCCACTGACAAGCCGCTCTTCTGGCGGGTTCGGGCATTTGATTTGGATGGCAATGCAGTGACCGATTATTCGCAGCCGGCGGAGCTCACCAGCAGTCTCATGAGGACGTCCCGCAATGCGCCGGTTCCATACCAACCGTACAATAAGGGAAATGGCTCTGTGCTTTTATTTCCTGTGTACGCCTATACGGGCAATCCGGGGGCCGTGAAATATGAGGTGGAAGTGACCAGCGAGTATCCGGAAAATCTTCATGGTTATGCCCCTTCGAAGTATCGGGTCTATGCAGATGTGACGGAGCTAACCGATTTGTATGACCCAATGCCACGGATAGGAACCTATTATTGGCGTGTTCGTGGCATGGATGCAAAGGGAATGCCCATAGGGGAGTGGAGCATCCCGCAGGAAATTCAGATTCATTCAGAGGATCACTGGCAGGTGGCGATTTATGGGGATAGCATTTCCCATGGAGGCGGGCATTTGTCTTTCAGTCCTGCCGACATGGCCTATAGCTATGAGTCATACTTGAATTTTCCGTCCATCAATTTGTCGGAAAGTGGAAATACCAGTGAAATGATGGTGAATCGGTTCGAGCGGGATGTGCTCCCTTTTCATCCGAAATATTTGCTCATTATGGGCGGCAGCAACAGTTTGCGCGGTGGGGTGCCGGCGGAGTCTGTGATCGCTGATTTGCAAATGATGCAGGAAAAGGCCAGGGCTCATGGAATTACGCCAATTCTTCTGACCCTGCCACCTATCAATCCGGCCAATATCGAAAAGGCTTTCCAAGAGCCCACTGCCGAAGGCTGGAAGACCGCTTTTCAGAAAGTGAATGATTTCATCCGCACCCAGCCTCACATCGATGTGGCGGTTCCTTTCGAGGATATGGAAGAACTACCCACCTGGCTTGCTTTGGATGGACTCCATGGAGATTGGAATATGAAACAGATTATGGCCGATGTGATCAATCGGGAATTACCGAAATTAGTAGGCGGTTAACAGTTAACAGTTGGCAGTTAACGGTTAACCGTCAACCGTCAACCGTTAACCGTCAACTGCCAACTAAAAGTGAAAGGAAGAATATACTATGGTAAAACAAACAGCAGGACATACGATTTTAGGTGAATTTGCACCGAAATTTGCAGAACTCAATGATGATGTACTTTTCGGCGACGTGTGGTCTCGGGAAGGGAAGTTGTCTTTGAAACTTCGTTCCATTGTGACCATCAGCGCATTGATTGGGAAAGGCATCACCGACAGTTCTTTGAAATACCACTTGACCACTGCCAAGCAGAATGGGGTGACCCAGGAAGAAATGGCAGAAATTCTGACCCACATCGCTTTTTATGCGGGCTGGCCCAATGCGTGGGCGGCTTTCAACATGGCAAAGGAAGTTTACGCCGATGGAGATGCGGAGCACGGCGGATTCTTCGGACAGGGCAATCCCAATACGGCCTATGCAAAGTATTTCACTGGCAATTCGTATCTGAAAGTGGTATCCCACGAAGGGAATCCATTGACCATTTGCAATGTCACCTTTGAACCAGGGTGCCGCAACCATTGGCACATTCACCATGCGAAAACCGGTGGCGGCCAGATTCTTATTTGCGTGGATGGGGAAGGTTGGTACCAGGAAGAAGGAAAACCAGCCCAGAGCCTCAAAGCAGGCGACATCGTAGAAATTCCAGCCAACGTGAAACACTGGCACGGTGCCAAGAAGGACAGCTGGTTCAGCCATTTGGCCTTCGAAGTGCCCGGTACAGAACTGTCCAATGAATGGTGCGAAGAAGTGACCGATGAGGAGTACGAAAATCTTTGAGTGGTCAGCGACATATGGGATGATTTCATACCAGGCAAAGGTTGCTCAGGTGGCTTAAGTTTCTCAAGTTGCTCAGGTTTCTCGAATGTGCTAATAAATGCTAGAGAAACCTAAGAAACTTGAGCAACCTGTTTGTTATTATGAAAAGAAAGTGGAGGGGGTCCTATGAAATGCACCTGTCAGGAAATGGAAAAGATGGATGTGAAGGAACTTCGCCAAAAGCGATTTGAACTGTTGGAAGAAATTCATGAAAAGCAGCAGGAACTGGACCAGATGGATTACCAGATTTATAAGAAGAAAAAGAAGTTAGAAAATGGTGACTCGTGACTGGTTAACCAGTCGCTTTTGCTGAAAAAGTGCGTAGTGAGGAGTGCGTAGTGCGGAGTGGTGGAAGGGGCGCAAAAAATTTGGAAGCGCCCCAATACCCTATTTTATAAATGTTATTACTCTACTGATTTCTGTATCAAACATGATTATATATATCGCTACTATCAAGGTTAAAAAGGTTATGTAGGGTTATGTGCTGACCTTAGTTTCATAACCTTTTATAACCCTTTTAACCTTTTGACAAACCGTAGCTTCTCACTTGAAACATATCAAGTCTGCAGAATAATAACCTTCATAAAAAGGGGGATTGGGGCGCTTCCAATTTATAGGGCCTAGCTACTAATCCCTAGTATTACAAAGAAAGCGTGATCAAATATGTGGAAGAAAACAATAGCTTTAGGTGTATCTGTATTGGCAGCTGCCGGATTGACTGCTTGTGGCAATGAGGGAACTCAGAAAGGAAGCACAACGGCAGCTTCTACGGCGGTCAGTGAAACGGCGCCTAAGGCGGAACGGGGCAAGTCCATTGTGGTTTATTTCTCTGCCACAGGAAATACGAAAAAGGCAGCCGAAGTGATTGCCAAGGAAACCAATAGCACTTTATTCAGCATCGAAGCCAAAGAACCGTACAGTGATGCGGACCTGAACTATCGGGACAATAGCAGCCGCAGCGTGAAAGAACATGAAAATCCTTCCATTCATCCAGCCATTGCCAATGAAGTGACCGACTGGGATTCCTATCAGACCGTTTTCCTGGGCTATCCGATTTGGTGGGGCGAAGCACCGAATATCGTCTACACCTTCGTAACCACCCATGATTTCAATGGCAAGACTGTCATTCCATTCTGCACATCCTACTCCAGCAGCTTGGGCGATAGCGATCTTCACCTGGCCGATGCAGCCGGCAGCGGAAACTGGCTCGGGGGAACAAGATTCTCCGGCGGCGTAGATGAAAAAGACCTGATTGACTGGTCGAAGAAATACTAATTGGGGGACTGGTGACTAGGGATTAGGTAAGGAGGTTTACACCGATTTTATCGACTTGTCGGGGGAATGCTGGTAAGTTGAGCGAAATATGCGGGGATTCCTTTCAAGTCAAAGGTGCTAAGGGGTCTAAAGGTTCTGAAGGTTCTAAGGGATCCGAATGAGATGATATCGCTAGCGTCTATCGGCTCATTCGAGAAACGTGAGAACCCTTTGTACCCTTAGAACCTTCAGAACCCTAAACCTATAGCAATATCCTGCAAATGGAGTGCAAGTGCTGATTCTCGTCTTCGAGCACTAGGAGAACTCTTTCTAATACTCATTTTTCTTATCTACCATATAGGACAAAAATGAAGCTCCTTGGCGAGAAAGTTTTTCGTAAACTTCCTTGACAATTTTATAACATGCTTTATAATATAAACATGTTTTAGGATATAGTATCCAAAGCATACCATTGACCGTTGTCAACTATGTCTGCTCAGGACTGTCTTATTTATGATAAAGTTGGCGTTTCGCCTTTCTTTTCCCGTTTCCCCATAATCGGTTAAATAGATAGTTTCATTTCATAGAAGGCATCGGTCGAAAAAGAGCGGGTCTCCCCTAAATTCCCGCTCTTTTTTAGTGTAAAAGTTGCTCAGGTTACTCAGGAAGCTCAAGTTTCTTAGGTTCCCCGAATGAGCCAAGTGAAACTAGTGGTATCATTGCTAGTCTTTTATACCTTTTGTGAAAAAGGTTCTGAGGGTTCTGAAGGTTCTAACGGTCCTCAAATGAGATGATAACGCCAGTACCTATAGGCACAATCGAAGAACCTGAGCAACTTGAGAAATCTGAGTAACCTATAACCGCCAGTGGAATGATATGGATCGACTTATATCTTTCATACGATTCATTGCCAAATCCCCCCACTGCCCCTGTCACTTATGACAGGGGCAGTGGGGGGATTTTTTGTTACACTACAAAAAAGTGACGGGTGACTAGGGATTAGGTAAGTAAGTTTACACCGATTTTATCGCCCCCGTCGGGGCAATGCTGTTAAGTTAAGAATTTGCGCCAATAAGCATGATTTGGTTTGTGATTAT
>SAMEA104315425__coassemble_1198_pt1 | contig 14787 bp, 14 predicted proteins | sample SAMEA104315425__metabat2_low_PE_033 | metagenome-assembled genome bin SAMEA104315425 (sample SAMEA104315425) | gut metagenome | biome: Monkey gut; feature: monkey-associated habitat; material: faeces | place: China | collected 2013
TCAAACCATGATTAAATCAGTGTTTCCCTAGCCGAATCATACCTACTAACGCTAAATCCTTAACTAAACAACAAAATAAAATAGAGCTGTAACACTGTTACAGCCCCTTTGCTGATTTTCAAAATTATATCACATCTTAAATAAATTCGCTATATTTAAATCTGGTTCATCATCGCTTCCATATCGCTGAGACTTTCCATGCTAGAAATACCAATTGCTGCAGCCAATACCATCAAAATGGCAAGGATGATAAAGAAAAATCCCACCAGCAAGTACGGTGCCAAGGCCAAGAGAAAGGATTTTCCTGTGCCGAAGCGGTAATTGGTAGAAATGGCTAGCACATCCAGGTAAAACGCCCAAACCCAAATAACAAATGTACCGATACCACTCAAGAAAGAAGCGCCAACTACATCTAAGAAAGAAAAGAAAACGGAAAACGCCATAGGCAGAGAGCCGGCCATGAAACCAGCAGTGATCCCCCTGGCCGTTCCCAGTCCGCCCCAGAGGCCGGCCAGATAATCAGTGACAGCACTATGAATCAGTAAGCTAAATCCCATGAAAAGAACCACCAGTACAAATTGCAATACTAGGCCCGGTCCTTCCTGAAAAGCAGACAATGCGGTCAAAAAGACCACAAAAATCCAGAAAAGAAATCCCTCTTTCCATTTCTCTTCTCCAGTGATATACAGCATGGCTTTCTTCGGTGTGGTCAGCAACGAAAATGCCAAATCAAGGAAATAGTTCATCTTGTACTCCTTTTATGTTAGACAGTGACTGGTGACTAGTGACTCGGATTATAAACCCTAGTCGCCAGTCCACCAGTCACAAGATGATATGTAATGATACTCAGAGAACAATGCTGTTAAGTTAAGCGAGATATGCGATGATTTCTACTGATGCAAAGGTTACTCAGGTTTCTCAGGATACTGAAGTCTCTCACGTTTCTCGAATGAGCTAATGACGCTAGCGTCTATCGGCACATTCGGAGAACCTGAGCAACCTGAGAACCCTTAGAAACTTGAGCAACCTGTTACCACCAACGGAATCATATCTACTAATGCAAATCCTTAACTTAATGACATTGCCTCAGAGAGACACAAGTGCCTCCTCTATTATTTTACAACCGGTTCATTGGATTCCATCATGGCTTTTTTCATACTTTCTGCCATGGTGCGTCCTGCTGCTTCGGCTGCATTTTGGGCCTCCCCCTGCAAAATACCGCGGAGGGACATACTATTTCTACCATAGGACTTGGTAGGCACATTTTCGCCAGAAATACCGCCGCTGCTGGCCGCATAATTGAGCGCATCATAATAATTGCCCATAGCATCTACCAATCCCAAATCTTGTGCCTGTTTTCCTGTCAAAATGCGACCATCCGCAATGGATTTGACCTTTTCTTCATCCATATGGCGCCCATCTGCCACGGTCTGAACGAACTGGTGATAAATATCATTGACCATGGTCTGCAGCATATCCCGTTCTTCCCCTGTCATAGGACGATACATGGAAAGGATATCTTTGTGAGCCCCACTTTTGATTTTATCATTTTTGACGCCCACTTTATCCATCAGGTCTTCGATGTTATTGTAATCCATGTACACACCAATGCTACCTGTCATGGTGGCAGGAGAGGCGAAAATATAATTTCCCTTGCTGGCGAGCCAATATCCAGCGGAGCAGCACATATCGCCCATGGAAATAATGATTGGCTTTTTGCTACTTCTGATTTTATCCATTTCTTCCGCAATTTCTTGGGTGGCACCGGTGGAACCGCCGGGGCTATTGATGCGTACCAAAATGGCTTTGGCCTGGGGATCCTTCCGTGCCTCTTGCAGCTGTCGCATGATTTCTTCACTGGAAGATCCACCGCCGCCACCAAGGACAGAGTCTGTATCTGGTCCGCCGTAAATGGCACCATCGATGCGAACCACTGCCACATACCCTTTTTCAAAAGAGTCTTTTCCTGCTTCTTTCCAAAGATTGGATGTCCCCACTGCAATGGCCGCTGCCAAAAGCAAAATGAGAATAAGCATCATCCACTTGCGTTTAGGCTCTCTATTCATACCATATTCTCCTTTTTTATTAAGCTAGATGACTGGTAAATCGTGACTGGTAACTAGAAATCTGATGAACAACCATCACAAATCACCGAATAACCAAGTATCACATTTCCTATGATAGCCAAATTATAGCACAAATTGGTTGTGAGTTGTTACTGATTGGTGGGCCTTGTATTTTTTTATATCTACGTTTATCATAGAAATACTATGACAACTGTTTTTATACGTAATTTATGAAAGACAAAGGAGACTATATATGAATAGAAACAATGCCCCCTGGATGGCATTGCAAGAAGCGTTTCCAGTGACGATTCCTATATTTGCGGGATTCTGGTTTGTCGCATTTGCTTATGGATTCTACATGCATACCTTAGGATTTTCTCCCCTCTATCCGATGGCGATGGCCATGATTATTTTTGGTGGTTCTCTGGAATTCATCACCGTATCTTTATTGCTTTCCCCCTTTGCCCATGGCAAACCTTTCTCATTGCATTTACGGTGCAGGCCCGCCATTTATTTTATGGATTATCCATGCTAGAGAAATACAAAGGAGCCGGTTGGAAAAAGCCGTTCATTATTTTTATGATGTGCGATGAAACCTTTGCATTAAATTACACCGCCACCATTCCGTATCACATTGACAGAAGTTGGTATTATTTCTGGATTTCTTTTCTTAACTATTTCTACTGGGTTTCTGGTGCTGCCATCGGTGGACTATTGGGCTCTTTGATTCAATTCAATACCAAAGGATTGAGCTTTGTCATGACCACCCTATTTCTCGTTATTTTCCTGGAGCAGTGGCTCAAGGAGAAAAAGCATTACACCGCGCTCATCGGTCTGGTTTGCTCTATCGCTAGTCTGTATTTGTTTGGAAAAGAATCCTTTATCATCCCCGCTATGGTAGGCATGCTCCTTATCATTACAGTTTGCAGAAAACCCATTGAAAAGGCAGGTGGTTTCTTATGACAGACATGCCATTCTACGAACAAGCATTGACCATCCTCATCTGTGCCATTGCCACTATGATCACTCGTTTTCTTCCTTTTTTGTGCTTTAAACCAGGCAGTGATTTACCACCCTATGTGAAATATTTAGGCAAAGCCCTCCCCTCTGCCGTCTTTGCTCTTCTCGTGGTCTATTGCCTAAAAGACGTGTCATTCACAAGCGATTCCCATGGCCTACCAGAAATCATTTCCCTTCTCCTCACCACCGCTGTCCATATATGGAAACGGCAAATGCTTCTCTCCATGGCACTGGGTACGGTGAGTTATATGGTGTTGGTGCAATATTTCTTCTAACAAAAATGTTAGCATAACATGATTTGAAAATACCGTTATATAAAAAGGTTAGCCCTTCGGGCGGGTTACACTCTATGAGTTCTGCTCTTTAACAAAATAATGATCCGATAGCTAAAAAGGTTATAAAGGGTTATGTACAGACGATACATGCATAACCTTTTATAACCTTTTTGCTATTTGTATTCTTGTTTTGTTAGAAAGCCGTATTCATAGAATATAACCCGCCCGAAGGGCTAACCTTTTTTAAGATTTGGTCGCTTCTTATTTCTATGCGCCTCCACCTTCATTTCTCATTCCTTATTTTTAGAAATATCATTCCTGCGGCCAAAATCTGTATGGCACAGGAAATCATGAAAACAGGTGCCATTTCTCCGAAAAGGGTAGCAATACCACCACCCAAAAGCGGTCCCATACAGTTACCTATATTCATAGCCGCTGCATTGATACCAAACGCACTGCCTCGTTCTTCCGGCCGTATAACTTCTGGAATAGCCCCAGCAATGGATGTCATGCCGCCGGTGGTGAAAAACCCAAAACCAAATTGTCCCAAACCGAAAAGAAAGACTGTCGGTGCCAAGTATTGCAAGCCAGAAAAGAGCCCCGCGCCTAAGAAAGACACCATCATAGCCAGATAGAAGCCTTTTCTTTCGCCAAAGCGGCCCCAGAACGGCCCTGCCAGTACACCAGCAATCCCAGCGGCCCCACAAATCAGACCAGATTCCAGGACCGCATTGCCTCTGCCACCGGTGAGTTCCATCACGTGGACGGCAATAAGAGGATTGATAATGAGCATAGCACACTGGTTGATAATCATAAGTCCAATGAGTTTCATAAAATCTTTATTATGAGACACTTCTCGGAATGAAGCCAAAATGCCTTTCTTCTGTTTTTTCTTTTTTGCCGCTTTGGGCGGTTCTTTTACGAAGAGAAAAACCAACGCAAATGCCACGAGATCAATCACAGCTGCCAGCAAAAAAGGAAGCCGAAGGCCCACCATAGCTCCCAGCACACCACCCAGGAATGGTCCCATCATAGTACCAGCACTTCTTCCACCCAGAAGAATGCCAATGGCTGTTCCTGCATGACTGCCAGCCACTTCTGAAAGAAGGGCCTGGGAAATAGGAATGAACCCAAAAGAAAATCCTTGAAATATTCGTGCACCCAGGAGCTCCCACGGCGACTGTGCAAAGTAGGATAAGAAATAGGAAATAGACAAACAAGCCGCAGCTCGTAGAATCATTTTCCGCATGCCAAACCGATCGGCCAGTGCGCCCCAAATAGGCATCACAATAGCGCCCATGACAAACATGCCCGATACAATAATAGAATTCCAAAGAGCCACATTGTCTTCCGTAGCTCCCACTTCTAGTAAAAACAATGGCAAAAAAGGAAATACCAAGGTGGCACTGCCACCGATGCAAGCCGCCCCTAAGGCAGAAACCATAATGGTCTGACGAACTTCTTTGTCGGATAATGTCCGAAGTGAATCCGCCTGTGACATGTGTATGTCCCCTCCTTTTCTATATGGTCAAGAGAATATGTGATGATTCCTTTTGATAAAAAGGTTCAAAAGGTACTGAAGGTTCCTAAGGTTCTTAAGGTTCTCACGTTCCCCAAATGAGATGATAACGCTAGCGTTTCCCTAGAGCCTTCAAAACCTTTAGCAACCCATAAACTCTAGCCGTCCCACCGCTACAATACAAATCAAAAAGGAGCACAAAATGTGCTCCCCATTCTTTGGTGACCGGTATGGGATTCGAACCCATACTCTCTGCGCTGAGAACGCAGCGTCTTAACCGTTTGACTAACCGGCCATGTGAAAGTAATTATAAACGATAGTTCTTCAAATTTCAAGATAAAATTTAAGTTAGCAGTACGCAGTTGACAGTTAGCGGTATATATTTTACTGCTAACAGCCAACTGTTTGCTGCTTACTACATACTTATTTCTTATTTTTTTCATACAGAACAAGAAGACCCTTCAGTGTCAACATCGGATCTACCACATCGATGGTTTTAGAAGACTTGGCAATCAAAGTAGCCAGCCCGCCAGTGGCAATGACTTTCACGTTCGGTTCTTTCAATTCCTGTTTGATGCGATTGACAATTTCATCAATCTGTCCTACGAAGCCGTAGTAAATCCCGGCCTGCATAGCAGAAACGGTATTTCTACAAATCACGCTAGGTGTCTTCACCAGTTCGATACGTGGCAATTTAGAAGCTCTCTGGAACAGGGCTTCCATAGAAATACCAATCCCCGGTGCCACAGCGCCGCCCAAGTAATTTCCTTTGCTATCGATGACGCAGAATGTCGTAGCTGTCCCCATATCGATAACAATGAGAGGGCAATCGTATTCCGCAATGGCAGCTACTGCATTAACGATACGGTCAGCCCCCAATTCTTTCGGATTATCATATAAAATATTCAGTCCCGTTTTGATTCCCGGTCCTACCAGAATTGGTTTGGTATGGAAATAACGCTGAGACATGGTTTCCAAAATCGGAATGATCGGCGGAACGACGGTAGAAATAATGATATCTTCCACTTCAGAAAATTCCAAACCGTTCAAACGAAACAGGGTTCCCAAAAGAGCCGCATAGCCATCCGCAGTCTGCAGGGCATCGGTTGCTACGCGCCAGTGCTTGATCAGCTTTCTGTCTTTATAGACACCACACACAATATTCGTATTTCCTACATCAAAAGCAAGAAGCATTCGAATCTCCTCCAATACATGGCCATCGCCATAATTTGATTGACGAAAACAAGAATGAATCCGAACTGCTTCCCTAGGAAAACGCTGATTTAATCATTATTTCCCTAACTTGAAATTTCATTCCCATTTTCTAGTGCAAACCATTAAAATTCTAATAGTCTGATTTGCGTCATGAGTATAATGCAACAAAGTTTCCGTTCTGTCAAGTCATTTAGAAAAATTTCTTCTATTTTTTGATATGAATAGTGGAATTGATAACAGAAAATATATGAAAAAGATTTTAAAAAGCAAAAACTCATTTTCAAAAAAAGGGTAGCCCTACGGGCGGGTTATACTCTATAAGCATCTTCTTACTAACAATGAAATGATCCGAATATACAAAAGGTTATAAAAGGTTATGTCTAATCCGATAATCCCATAACCTTTTATAACCTTTTCTGTAGCCGAATCATTCCATTGTTAGGAAGCAGAATTCCATAGAGTATCCCCCGCCCAAAGGGCTACCCTTTTCTGGCTATTATTTAAATGACAGTTGAAATCAAACATGATTTCCTTTGACTTCATAAAATCCCGCCTGATTCAAGGACTGTCTAATTCTTGTTCCCAATACCACGCCCAGAACGACTTTCACCAAATCAAATGGAACAAATGGGAATGCAGTCATGGTGAGAGCGGTCCAAAGGGGCATTTCTTTGGCAAGACCATACTGGAAATAGGCCATAAACCAAATGGTTCCCAGGGCATAGCAAGCAATGAGTCCTAAGGTAGCAGAAGAAATCTGGCGAAGGAAATGGCCCTTTTCTGCCAAGCGGAAACCACTGATCCATGCCATCAGGACAAAACCTATATAATAGCCGCCTACAGGGGAAAAGAAAATGCCAGGTCCTGCCTTTCCCATGGTCAAAACAGGTACGCCCACAACGCCCAGAAACAGCCAAAGAGCAATGGAAATAGCACCCCATTTCCGTCCCAGCACGCCTCCAGCCAATGCACAGACGAAACTTTGAAGCGTAATCGGTACCGCACCGATAGGAAATGTAAACTGTGACAAAATGGCCATAATACCGGCAAACAAAGCGGCACTTACCATATGATGCATTTGTCCTCTTTCCAAAATAAAAACTTCCTTTCTGATTTGTTAGCAGTTGACAGTAGACAATTAACCGTTAACTGCTAACTGTTTACTGCTAACCGCTAACTAGCACTTATTTCTTCGGAATCGGCGCATCAGCGGGACGGATGTGTACATCCCCTGCCAGAACTCGTTCCACTTTTTTGCCAGTATCTACCAGGAGACAACCATCTTTATCAATGTCAATGGCTTTGCCTGTATAGTTGTCATCACTGAAAATGACACGGACTTCCTGTCCAATGGTGACAGACAAGGATTTCCAATCTTCCAGAACCTTATCAAATCCCTGGGTCTGTGCGATTTCGTATTCTTTTTCCAGTTCTGCCAGGATAGCTGCCAGCAGTTCCTTACGAGATACATCGATGCCTTCATTCAGGAAAGAAGTGGCTGTTTCGCGGCAATCTTCTGGGAATTCATTTTTCTTAATGCCCGTATTGATGCCAATGCCCATGGTGATATAATCGATCTTTTCCATGGAAGCAGACATTTCTGTCAAGATACCTACCAATTTCTTGCCATGATACAAAATATCATTAGGCCATTTGATGCCTGCATCGGTCAGTCCCAGACGGCGAATGCCTCGGCAGACACCGACAGCTGCCAAAAGGGTACATTTCGATGCTTCCATAGGGAAGAATTTCGGACGGAGAATCAAAGTAAACCAGATGCCCTTCGCAAAAGGACAGCAGAAGTAACGGCTCAAGCGACCATGACCGCCGGTCTGTTCTTCTGCAATGACAATGGTACCTTCTTCAGCCCCTTCTCTAGCGATTTTTTTCGCCTGGTCGTTGGTGGATGTGGTGGTTTCAAAATACACCACGTGACGACCAAATGTCTTGGTGTGCAGTACGCTTTCCAATTCAAGTGGTGTCAGCACTTTCGGTGCATAAATCAACCGATATCCTTTTCTGGTGCTGGATTCAAAAATGTACCCTCTTTCTTTCAACACATTGATATGTTTCCAGATAGCGGTACGAGATACATTCAGATCTTTAGAAATTTGTTCCCCCGACACAAAAGCCCCATTGGCTTTACGGAAATAATCAAGGATTTCGTTTCGCATATATTGCCTCCTATTTATAGTAGTTCAAACTACACGATGCGTGGTAGTTGGTGACTAGGGAAAATATGATTCAAACACCAGCCTACCCATCACTCTATTTTTCATATTTCCTACATTATAATCAGTTGTAAACCATTGGTCAACACTTTTATTTATCATGATTGACATTTTTGTTGCATAACGTTTTCTTTTTTTCAAAAGGTTAGCCCTGCGGGCAGGTTATACCCACAATGAAACCGCCTTTTTAACAAAACGATGGAACCGCTGTCAAAAGGTTATAAAGGGTTATGACTCATCTGGTAATCCCATAACCTTTTATAACCTTTCGATAGCGGTCCCATTGTTTTATTAAAAGAGCGACTACATTGGGTATAATCTGCCCGCAGGGCTAACCCTTTTTACCACCTAAAAACGGCCAGCTCACGCTAACCGTTTTTGTATTTACAATATATAATTCGAAATATCAATATTTTCTGTAATCTGCCCCAGTTTATTTCTGACGTAGTTGCCATCAATGGTGACGTCTTTGTTTTCCAAGTCCGGTGCTTCAAAGGAAAGTTCTTCCAGGACCCGTTCCAAAATGGTATAGAGACGACGGGCACCAATGTCTTCGGTTTCTGCATTCACCCGGGAGGCAATTTCTGCAATGGTAGCCAAAGAATCTTCTGTGAAGGTCACCTTTACGCCTTCCGTTTCCAGAAGAGCGGTGTACTGGCGAATCAGTGCCTGCCGTGGTTCGGTCAGAATTTTCCGAAGGTCTTCTTCTGTCAAACTGGACAGTTCTACTCGAATAGGGAAGCGGCCTTGCAATTCCGGAATGAGATCACTGGGTTTAGACACATGGAACGCACCAGCTGCCATGAAAAGGATATGGTCGGTTTTCACCTGTCCATACTTAGTTTTCACGGTGGCCCCTTCTACGATAGGAAGGATGTCTCTCTGTACCCCTTCGCGGGATACATCAGGACCGCCAGACGCCCCGGTGCGGCCTGCAATTTTATCGATTTCATCAATGAAAATGATGCCCCGTTCTTCTGCCGCATGGATGGCTTTGTCTTTTACGTATTCCATATCCACCATTTCGTCAGCAGCAGCTTCTGCCAAAATCGTTTTGGCCTGACGGACTGTCACTTTTTTCTTTTTCATCTGTTTTGGCATCATGGAAGAGAGCATGCTAGCAATCTGATTGGCCTGTTCGTTGTTTCCACCGGTGGTATTTCCTTTGTCTTCCACTTCGATGGTAATTTGCCGGTCATCCAATTCGCCATTACGAATCCGTTCCACCAGTGCTTCTCTTCGTTCTTTTTCTCCCGCATCCATAGGTTTGTCATCTTTCTTTTCCCCAAAGATGATATCCATAGGACTTCTGGTTTCTGCCTTTTTCGTAGGCCACATGATTTCTGCAATACGGCGAATGGCTTCTTCGTCCGCATCTTTTCCATGAAGAGATGCTTCTTCTTTCTTCACCAGACGAACCGCTTCTTCTACTAGGTCACGAATCATGGATTCCACGTCACGTCCCACATAACCCACTTCGGTATACTTGGTGGCTTCCACTTTTACAAAAGGAGCCTTTACCAACGTAGCGATACGGCGGGCAATTTCCGTCTTACCCACGCCAGTTGGTCCAATGAGAAGAATGTTTTTCGGGCTGATTTCTTTGGCCAATTCTGGAGAGAGCTGTCCTGCTCGCCACCGATTGCGAAGCGCTACAGCCACTGATTTCTTGGCGGCCTTTTGTCCCACAATATAATGATCCAAATATTCTACAATTTTACGAGGTGTTAATTCTTCCATCAAATTTCCTCCACAATGACATTATGATTGGTATATACGCAAATATCGGCGGCAATATGCAACGATTTTTCTGCGATTTCACGAGCCGACAAGTCCGTCACAGAAACCAGTGCCCTAGCAGCTGCCAATGCATAGTTTCCGCCACTGCCAATGGCCAGGATGCCATCATCCGGTTCGATTACTTCGCCGCTGCCAGATACCAGAAATAAATGCTCCCCATCGGTCATAATGAGCAAAGCTTCCAACTTCTGCAATACCCGGTCCCGCCGCCAGTCTTTGGCAAATTCTACAGCGGCCCGAAGCAGATTGCCATTGCAATCAGAAAGCTTCGCTTCAAATTTATCAAATAGAGCAAAGGCATCGGCCACAGAACCGGCAAAGCCAGCAATGACCTTGCCATGATACAGTCGCCGTACCTTGCGAGCTGTATTTTTCATAATCACCGCATTGCCCATGGTGACCTGTCCGTCCCCAGCGACAGCGGTATGTCCATCTTTCTTCACTGCTAAAATCGTCGTTGCGTGAAACATAATACCTCCTTTTTTGGGCAGTGCCGTTACGTTAAGAGGAATATGGAATACACTCTGCTGAGATACAGGTTACTCAAGGTTCTTAAGTTTCTCAGGATTCTCAGGTTTCCCGAATGAGATGATAACACCATCGTCTATGAGCACATTCGAAAAACCTGTGCGACCTGAGAAACTTGAGCAACCTGTAATCACTAGCGAAATTTCAACAAACGCATCCAATCCAAATCTTAACTGAACTACATTGCCTCTCCGGATTTTCCGGATATGTTTATTCTTTTTATATTATACGGTATAGGGTGACTGGTGACTAGTGACTGGTGACTGGAAATGTGAACAGTTTACAGTGGACGAAAACGACTCACATATTTTTCATTTGAAATATTCTTTATCAGCAAGTATCATATAGAAAATAGAATTAAGCTATGCCGTTACATCATTCTGCACAATCACTAATGAGCAAAATGACGACGTACAACAGCGGCATGATTCAACCTGAGAACCTTAAGAAACCTGAGCAACCTGAGAACCCTAAAGAAAAGAGGTCTTTTCCATGAGCGAAACGGAAGTCAAGCAACTCAAAACGCCGGAAGAAATCCGGCAGCATATTTTGGATATTTACTCCAAAAATCCTTTCATGTCCGATTATTTCCATATCCACATCGATGACATCCAGTGTGGCAGCGTTACGGTAAGTCTGAAAACGGACCCGAAGAAACATAATAACCATCGGGGTCGTCTCCATGGCGGCGTGCTGGTGGCCTTAGCCGATTCCGTCACCGGCGTCACCAGTGCTTCCGTCGGCGCTTCAGTAGTCACCGTAGCTATGACCATGAACTTTATCCGCACGGCAAAACCAGGTGAAACCATCCGCGTCACCAGCCATATTACCCACAACGGACGCACCACCATCATCATCGCCGCTGATATGTTTGACGAAGAGAATCATCTGATGGCGAATATTCTAGCCACTATGATGGTTGTCGATCATTTTCCTGAAATACCTCGTTCGTGGTAAATGCGTAATGCGAAGTGCGTAGTGCGTAATGGTGGAAGGGGCGCACAAAATATGGAAGCGCCCCAATCCCCTTTTTTATATTAAGGAAACAATGATTTAATCATGGTTCCCTTAGGTACGTAATAAAACGGCTAGAATTCAAATATCACATATATCTTTTGTGACATTTGAATTCTAGCCGTTTTCCTTTACGTCATATATACTTTGCGGCGCTTTTTAATTTGATGCGCCGCCACCTTCATTACGCACTACGCACTGTGTAACACATGCGTTATTAAATCTTAGAAAGAGCCTGTTCAATATCCTCCAACAGGTCATCGATATTTTCAATGCCCACAGAAATACGAACGGTGCCTGGGGTGATGCCCGCTGCCAGCTGGGCTTCTGGGGAAAGCTGCTGGTGGGTGGTAGATGCCGGGTGAACTACCAGAGACTTGGAGTCACCAACGTTTGCCAGGTCGGAGAAGATTTCCAGGTTGTCGATGAATTTTCTAGCTGCATCGAAGCCATCTTTCAGTTCGATGGAGAAAATAGAACCAGCGCCCTTTGGCAGGTATTTCAGCTGCAGTGCATGGTATGGAGAAGATTCGAGGCCCGGATAGTTGACTTTTGCCACTTTCGGATGTTTTTCCAGGTATTCTGCTACTTTGGTGGCATTGTATACGTGGCGTTCTACGCGGAGGGACAGAGTTTCCAGACCCTGAATGAAGAACCAAGCGGCGATTGGGGAAATAGCAGCGCCGGTATCGCGGAGCACTTTGGCACGAATACGAGTTACGAAGCCTGCACCAGGGATATCGGTAGCAAAGTTGATACCATGATAGGAAGCATCAGGAGCGGCGAAGTGCGGATATTTCTCTGGCTGGTTCCAGTTAAACTGACCATTTTCAATGATGGCGCCGCCCAGGGTGGTACCGTGTCCACCGATGAATTTGGTGGTGGAATGAACAACGATATCCAGGCCGTGTTCCAGCGGGCGGAACAGGTATGGGGTTGCGAAGGTGTTATCGATGATTACTGGCAGGCCATGGGCATGAGCGATGTCACGAATGGCATCGAAATCCGGAATGTTGATAGCCGGGTTACCAAGGGTTTCAATGTAAACAGCTTTGGTCTTCGGGGTGATGGCTGCTTCAATTTCTTCTGGATGGTCCGGGTTTACGAAATGGGTGGTAATGCCCAAATGTGGCAGGGTGTCGGTGAAAAGTTCGTAGGTGCCACCGTAGAGAGTGGATGCGGAAACGATTTCATCCCCTGCGCCAGCGATGTTCAGAATTGCATAGGTTACAGCGGCAGCGCCAGAAGCCACAGCCAGACCGGCGGTACCGCCTTCCAAAGCAGCCAGTCTCTTCTCCAGTACGTCCTGGGTCGGATTGGTAAGGCGGCTATAAATATAACCAGCATCTTTCAGTGCAAAACGGTCTTCTGCCTGCTGGGCATCTTTGAATACGTAAGATGTGGTCTGGTAAATCGGAACGGCTCTAGCGCCAGTGGTCGGATCCGGTACCTGACCGGCGTGCTGCTGCAGGGTTTCAAAGTGATAATTTTTCTTTTCTGTCATGATGATTTCCTCCTATGGTTTGTGACGATATACGTCATATATTTTGTAAATTCTTATGAAATTGGGTGACTAGTGACTGGTGACTAGTGACTAGGAATTTTCCAGTCACCAGTCCACCAGTCACTAGTCACCAGATTGTTATACGTTTTCTTTATAGTGATACACTTACAGTACTCACTACCAACCAATTCCTACATCGTATCAATCCCATTTTCTTCCATCCTCCTATGTATATGCACTGCTGTTACATTAAGCGAAATATGCGATGATTTCTTTTATGCTAAAGTTTCTCAGGTTGCTCAGGATTCTTAGGTTTCCCGAATAAGCTGATAACGTAGTGTCTATTGGCTCATTCGAGAAACGTGAGTACCCTTTGTGCCCTTCCTTATACTAACTAGCAGAATCATACCCACCAACGCAAATCCTTAACTTAATGACATTGCTGTGCTGATTTACTATAAATTATAAAAAGGGGTGTTGGGGGCGCTTTACAAGTTGTGCGCCCCTTCCACCACTCCTCACTCCTAACTTGTGAGAAAAATGGTTTCTTATCAATGAGAAGCCATGGTAATAAAAAAACTCCCGCCCAATTTAGGACGAGAGATTCGTGGTTCCACCTAATTTCTGCACTTGTCACCAAGTACAGCTCATGAAGTATCTAACAATACCTCTGCTCTATATCGGGAGCTCCCGGGAAAGCCTACTATCATTTCGGCCTGCCAAACTCAGAAATGCACTTCCACTTCCTTATCCCTACCTGCTTTCACCATCCAGGCTCGCTATAAAGGCCTCCAGAAATGTACTCTTTTCGTCCTCGTTTGAAGTTGTGAAAAGTTTATCATGGATAAATTCACTTGTCAAGAAACTTTTTTATTTTTGTAGCTTGTAGCTGGTGACTGGTGACTAGGGAAAGCATAATCTAGTCACCAGTCACGAGTCACTAGTCACCAATAACACTTTTTATAAACTTCGCAATTTTAACCGGATCCTTCCCCAGTTTATCCCCATACTCTACGCCTGAAGAAACGTCTACCATGTCAGGATGTACGATGGCAATGGCTTTGTTTACATTGTATGCAGTAAGTCCCCCTGCTAAGATCCATTTCTTTGTCCGTTTCATAGTAGATAAAATAGACCAATCAAAGGATTTCCCGCTTCCCGGCTCTGCCGCATCAAACAGATAAGCCTGAATACGGTCATTGGTTTCATAGGACGAATTTTGCTCATCCCCTAGATTAAAGGCTTTGATGATCGGTATAGAAGTCTCTTGCAATGCCTCATCAGACAAAGTACCATGAACTTGCATATAGTCAAAACCAGCCTGTTCGATTTCTCTGGCTTGACTGACTGTAGGAGATACCACCACGGCCACTTTCCGAATACGAGAATCCGCGACTTCCATGATTTCTTTGGCCTGTTCTATGGAAATATTTCTTTTGCTTTTCGGAAAGAAAAGTACCATCCCCATCATAGAAACAGCAGGATAGGAAATATAGGCGGCTTCTTTTGGTTCCGTGAAGCCACAGATTTTAATTTGTGTCGTCAAATGGAAGCACCTCTTTTCTCAGGGTTCTCAGGGTTCTCAGGGTTCTCAGGGTTCTCAGGGTTCTCAGGG
>SAMEA104315425__coassemble_1199_pt1 | contig 14773 bp, 16 predicted proteins | sample SAMEA104315425__metabat2_low_PE_033 | metagenome-assembled genome bin SAMEA104315425 (sample SAMEA104315425) | gut metagenome | biome: Monkey gut; feature: monkey-associated habitat; material: faeces | place: China | collected 2013
GAGGGTTCTGAGGGTTCTGAGGGTTCTGAGGGTTCTCGTGCGATTAGAAATCTAACGATTTCTTCCGCACGAGAACTTTTGCATACACACCACATTTCCCTGTTCCTCTATCCACATCACCACTACAGTCCCCCAAAAGCCCCTTCCTCAGGAAGGGGCAAGCTCGCTTGCGAGCCGGGGATAGGCCGACGAAGAAGAGTTGTTACACAAGCCGTTTTAGCAGAATGCCGACAACGCAGTATATCTCATCACAATGCATATCGCTAGTGCAGGCTATCCCCCCTGCCCCCCTTCCTAAGGAAGAGGGTTACCGCTAGTACCTCTGCAGATAGAGTCATATTTTCTAATCCCCAATTCCCAGTCACCATCATTCAAATAACGAATAAACGTCTTTGTCAGAATAGTCTGTCGATCTTCGGGAAGGGCGGCGATGCCCAGGGTGCGGTATTTCATGGGATACAAGGGGCGAATGGCCAGGTGAAAATTGAAATTTCTAAGCACTAAATCAGTCATAATGGTGATACCAAATCCATTTTCTACCATGGACATGATGGAAGAGTCCGATTCCAAGGTATAGCGAATGTGGATTTTTTTCAAATAGTCTTTCAATACCGCCAATATATCATTATCAGAGCCTTTGATAGGAAATATGAAGGGCTCTTTTTGTATGTCTTCCAAAGTCAATTTCTCTTTTTCTGCCAATCTATGGTGGGGCGGCAGTACCACCATCAGTGGATCCTGATAGAGGGAAGTGAACTGCAATTTTTCTTCCACCGGTGCGGAAAGGAAGCCGCAATCGATTTTCCCTACTTTGATACGTTCCGCCACATCGTCATAATCGCCTTCGATGAGTTCAAATTCCACCTGAGGATATTTTTTCTGAAATCCACGAATGATCTGTGGCACCCACTGGGCAGATACGCTGGCAAAGGTGCCAAGCCGAAGGGTCCCAGCCACCACGTGATTCACTTCATAAATGGCCTGGGCCAGTCCCCTTTGGTCATTCACTAACTGTTGGATGTATGGAAATAAGTATGTCCCATTTTCCGTCAAAGTCACCCCACTGGCACTTCTCAGAAATAAAGACACGCCAGTTTCCTTTTCCAAAGCCGCCACGGCATGACTAATTCCCGCCTGGGTGTAGTGCAGCACTTCCGCTGCTTTTGTGATATTTCCCACCTCTGCCACTTTAAGAAATATTTCATATCGATTGAGATTCATAGGCCCTCCATAACTTTTCTGCATGTCTATCATGCGAAACATTCACTTTTCAAATCTCCATTTATCATTATAATAAGAAATACTTCAATAAATTGCAATAATATATACGGTTTAAGGTTTAAACGCTGAGCTCGTATCCCTCAATCCACACTAAAACATATCCTTATTGGTTTAAGGTTTTGGGACCACGCAGCAAACCTTAAACCAATGAAATTTTCGTTTGTACCAATTGACATAAATGAACTCGGTACATAAACCAACAACTTTTCATATAAAAGGAGGTTCTTCCATGACTGAAATCAAAGCTGCCATTTCTCAATTTCATAGTGCTACGGGCCTTTCGGTTCGTCAGGCGGATTTTCTGGTGGTGCTTGCCACCATGGCTTGGGGGAGTTCGTATCTTTTGATGAAAATCGGTTTGGCCGACATCCCACCTTGTTCCTTAATTTTCCTGCGCTTTGGCATTGCTTTTCTGGTAACGGGCCTTCTTTTTTTCAAAAAGATTATTTCCACGCCGAAAGAAACACTGCTTCACAGTGCGATTCTGGGATTTCTTCTGTTTTCCCTCTTCGCCATTCTGATGTACGGCATGCAGACTACCACCACCCAAAATGCTGCTTTTCTGTGCAGCACCACCATCGTCATGGTTCCGATCATGCAAGGCGTATTGGCACGTAAAATGCCTAGCCCCATCTGCTTCATCGGCGTAGCCACCACCATGGTCGGCATTGCCCTTCTGACCTTGCAACATTCCTTAGATTTCCAGTGGGGCGATATGTTCTGCCTGGGCACCGCCTTTCTCTACGGTTGTCATATCTTAGTCAGTGCTCGCTTCGCACCTAAAGCAGACAGTCTGCAGCTGGGCATCTGGCAATTGGGCTTCGCTGCTCTTTTCGGTTTGGTGGGAACCATCGACTTTGAAACACCGGCTCTTCCGGCCACCGAAACCGAATGGGGCGCCATCCTGGGATTGGCTCTCCTCTGCAGTGCCTTCGGTTTCATCATGCAGACCATCGCACAGAAATACACCACCGCTGACCACGTGAGCCTCATTTACTCCTTGGAACCAGTCTTCGCCACCTTATTCGGCTTCGTTTTCCTCCACGAAATCCTCTCCCTCCAAGGTGGGCTGGGGGCACTGCTCATTTTGGGAAGCGTTGTGATGACGACGTTATTATCTAAAAGAAAATCTTAAAATTAAAATTTCCCTATCTTGAATTGGACCTATATCCTTGCTATAATAAAAATAACGAGATGGCCGTAAGATATTTCCTCTGGTACAGGAACGGCTCCCTCAAACTTTAGAAAATGTGAAGAAAGCCTCCTATCACTCATAGGCGGGCTTTTTTCATGCCCACCCTAAAAACAGGATTTACTTGGACATGATTGTGGCTACTAAGATTCCGAATGCGATCATCAAAGACAATGCTTCATATACTCTCATATCGCCACCCCCTCTCAAGCAAGAAGGGAAAGTCGCTATATCTATGACCATCTCGTCGATTTTTATTATATATGAAATGAAATTTACTGGCAACAAGGCATTGATAAAGCAATCCCCCTAGTACATTGCCGAATCTTAAAAGGCATGAGTTTTCTTTTTTCCCTAACATATTAAAAATACGGCTTACTACCAGGTTAAACATGTTTTAAAGGTATGATACTAACGAAATCATATAACCTTTTATAACCTCTATAACCTTGTCTTAAGCCGTATTTTTGATATGTTGAAAAAAGAAATCAGCAGAACAATAACCTTTTATTCTATAGTTATCTTCTCTTTGTTACTCTAAACATAAACGTCTCATGCCTATTTCTTATGATTGCCATACAAATCGTAAGACACCGCATTCTCATCATAGCGGTTCATACGAACCGGACGTTTGTCTGCATAGCCTACAGCGATGATGCAGAATGGATCCAGATCGGTGGAAATATCCAGAATGTGGCAAAGGTGAATTTTTCTATCTTGGTATGGATAGACCTGCATCCAAAGGGTGGAGAGGCCCAGGTGTTCTGCTTCAATCAGAATGTTCTGCGCCGCAGCAGCACAGTCAAAGGTCCATTCCTGTGGGAAGCTGACTCCCTCTTTTTTGCCTACAATGACAATAGCAGCTGATGCTTTCCGTGCCGGACCAGCAATGATGCTATTATGAGAAATGGCTTTCACCAAGTCTTCTCTGGTAACGATAATAAAATCTCTAGATTTCTGATTACCTACCGCTCTGGCCTGCATACCTGCTTTCACCAAAGTCAACAGCTGATCTTCCGGTACCGGTGTCAATTCTTTGAAGAATCGGCAAGTTCCGCGTTTGAAAATTTCATCCATGGTCTCTCCTCCTTAAAATGAATACTGTATTATTGTTATCTTTCTTATGTCCATTATAACATACCACATCGTTTGTTGTCGGTTGTGAGTTATAGGAGGGAGGTATAGATAAAACTTATAGCTAACAAACAGTGAGGAGTTAGGAATGAGGAATGAGGAGTGGTGACGGCGAGCCCTCGAATTGCTCTTATACCAACGTCCATAAAATGGCAAAATTTCTTTTTATATAACTCGCCGAAATGTGTACATCGATAGAGTCATATTTCTTGAGAGACAAAATGCGTGAAGGTTATTATTCTGCTGCATACTATTTCGCTCATAGGACACTAACGGTAAACAATCGGGTTATAAAGGTTATAGAAGGTTATAAAAAAATAAAAAGGGGCATTGGGGCACTTTATGAATTGTGCGCCCCTTCCACCACTCCTCACTCCTAACTCCTAATTCCTCACTGCATAATAAAAAGAACCGCAACCTAAGTTGCGGTTCTTTTTATTTGCCTTAGATGGATTTGGTTGCTTTGAGACGTGTAATAGCACGCATCAGAGCAAATCTTGCACGATCCATATCGATATCGCTATTGCGAGACTGAAGTCTGTCTTCAGCGCGTTTCTTTGCAGCCTGGGCACGGGCTACGTCGATGCTGCTAGCCAATTCAGCCAGGGGAGCAACGACATTGACCTGATTGCCTTTGTTTTCAAGGAAACCGCCAAATACAGCGACTCTATCTTCATCTGCACCTTTCTTAATGCGTACTACGCACATTTCGAGGGCAGCAGCGAGAGGAAGATGGCCTTTCTGCACTGCGAATTCGCCATCTTCTGCACGAGCAACCACCATGTCCACGCCGTCATTCTGATAAATCGGGCCGTCTGGACTGATGACTTCCACATGCATGGGATTAGTAAGGGTATCAGCCATGGCTTATTCCCCTTTCTTCATCTTTTCAGCCTTTTCGATTGCTTCATCAATTGTGCCGACCATGTAGAATGCACCTTCAGGCATATCATCATGCTGGCCTGCGAGGATTTCCTTGAAGCCTCTGATGGTTTCCTTCAGTGGTACATATCTACCTGGGGAGCCTGTGAACTGTTCAGCTACGAAGAACGGCTGAGACAGGAATCTCTGAATCTTTCTTGCACGAGCAACGATAACTTTGTCGTCGTCAGAAAGTTCTTCCATACCGAGGATGGCGATGATATCCTGCAGTTCTTTGTAACGCTGCAGAATAGCCTGTACGCCGCGGGCTACTTCGTAGTGTTCCTGACCCAGTACGTTTGGATCGAGGATACGGGAAGTGGAGTCCAGCGGATCTACTGCCGGGTAAATACCAAGTTCTGCGATAGAACGGTTGAGTACGGTGGTAGCGTCCAAGTGGGTGAATACGCCTGCTGGAGCCGGGTCGGTCAAGTCATCGGCTGGTACGTATACAGCCTGAATGGAAGTGATGGAACCGGTCTTGGTAGAGGTGATTCGTTCCTGGAGTTCGCCGATATCAGTAGCCAGGGTTGGCTGGTAACCTACTGCGGATGGCATACGGCCCAGCAGTGCGGATACTTCGGAACCTGCCTGTACGAAACGGAAGATGTTATCGACGAAGAGCAGTACGTCCTGACCCTGTTTATCACGGAAGTATTCAGCCATGGTCAAACCAGTCAGAGCAACTCTCATACGTGCTCCCGGTGGTTCGTTCATCTGGCCGTATACCAGTGCTACTTTGTTCAATACGCCGGAGTCTTTCATTTCGCCCCAAAGGTCGTTGCCTTCACGGGTACGTTCGCCTACGCCGCAGAATACGGAGCAGCCGTCGTGTTCGGTTGCGACGTTGTGAATCAGTTCCTGAATCAGGACTGTTTTACCTACGCCTGCGCCGCCGAACAGACCGATTTTACCGCCTTTTGCGTATGGGCAGATGAGGTCTACGACTTTGATACCGGTTTCGAAAATTTCAGCTGCCGGGGACTGGTCTTTGAAAGCCGGTGCCGGGCGGTGAATTGGCCAGTAGTCAGATGCCGGAACCTTTGCCGGATCGTTATCTACTGTCTGTCCGAGAACGTTGAAAATACGTCCAAGGCAGCCGTCGCCTACCGGTGCAGCAATTGCACGGCCGGTGTCGACTGCTTTCATTCCACGTACCATGCCATCTGTGGAGCTCATAGCTACGGCACGAACGACGCCGTCGCCCAGGTGCTGCATGGTTTCACAGATAACATCAACAGGAACGCCGGATGTATCATCTTTTACATGGATTGCGTTATAGATAGCAGGAAGTTCTTTGTCATCATCGAATGCAATATCTACGACTGCGCCGATGATCTGAACAACTTTACCTACCTGCATCTCCTGTTCATTTGCCATGAAGAAGCATTCCTCCTTAAATTCTTTAAGCTGGTTTATTCAAGTGCAGCTGCGCCGCCGACGATTTCGGAGATTTCGTTGGTAACCTGAGCCTGACGCGCTTTGTTGTAGGTCAGATTGAGGTCTGCGATTCTTTCGGTTGCGTTGTCGGTTGCAGCGGACATAGCTGCCATTCGGCTTCCCAGTTCGGAAGCAGCAGACTGGAGCATAGCGTTGTAAACCTGCACTTGTACATATTCAGGGAGCAGTTTGGAAAGAACAGTGCCTGCATCTGGAAGGAAAATATATTCGTCTTCTTCAGCAGCTGCTGTTTCTGCTCCTTCTGCTGCTTCATCGGCCGGTGCTTCTACAGGAAGTAATTTCTGTACTTTCACCTGCTGACGAAGAGCAGTGATGAATTTGGTATAAATAATGTAAACTTCATCGACTTCTTCTTTGGAGAAGTATTCTACCATTTCCTTTGCCAGGTCGATAGAATTCTGAGCCGATGGTTTGTCAGAAAAGCCGAAATGATAGGAATCCAGGTCATAGCCGCGGAATTTCAGGTAGTTTCTACCCTGTTTGCCGCACACATAAAGTGCGTACTCTGACCGATCCTTACCGGAGATTTCCTGTATGGTCTGCTTCATAACATTGGAGTTATAAGCACCGGCGAGGCCTTTATCTGCACTGATAATGAGATATCCGACCTTTTTCACTTTGCCAGTTCTGAAGAGCGGGCTGGTGAATCCGGGTGTTACCGAAGAAGCACGGCGCAGAAGCTCTCCGATTTTTTCAGCATAGGGACGGGAACCGTTTGCTTTTTCTTCTGCTTTGCGCAGACGGGCTGCGGCTACCATCTTCATTGCTTTTGTGATCTGCTGGATGTTGGTGACAGATTTAATGCGCCCTTTTATATCACGCGTACTTTCCAATCAGATCACCCCTCTACCGTTTCAGACTTTTTTGCGTTGTAGCGTTCTTTGAATTCAGCAATAGCAGCTTTCAGTCTTTCTTCGTTTTCATCGGTCAGCTTCTTAGCTTTTACGATGTCTTCGCCGATTTCCGGATGGCTGCTATGGAGGAATGCGAGAATCTGATGTTCAAAATCAACGACTTCGTTGACTTCTACATCATCCAGATATCCGTTAACTGCTACATAGATAGCCTGTACCTGGTCTTCGACCGGATATGGGGAGTACTGTGGCTGTTTCAGGATTTCTGTGGTTCTCTGACCACGGTCGATCTGTGCCTTGGTAGCTGCGTCCAGGTCGGAACCGAACTGTGCGAATGCTGCCAATTCTCTGTACTGAGCCAGATCCAGACGCAGTGTACCTGCTACCTGTTTCATAGCTTTGATCTGAGCAGAGCCGCCTACACGGGATACAGACAGACCTACGTTGATAGCCGGACGAATACCGGAATAGAACAGTGCTGTTTCCAGGTAAATCTGGCCATCGGTAATGGAAATAACGTTGGTTGGGATGTATGCACCTACGTCGCCTGCCAAGGTTTCAATGATCGGCAGTGCCGTGATGGAGCCGCCGCCCAGTTCTTTGGAAAGACGAGCTGCGCGTTCCAGCAGTCTGGAATGCAGGTAGAATACATCGCCTGGGTAAGCTTCACGTCCTGGTGGACGACGGAGCAGCAGGGACATAGCACGGTATGCAACAGCGTGTTTGGAGAGGTCATCATAAATAATGAGGACGTCTTTGCCCTGATGCATGAAGTATTCAGCGATGGAGACACCGGAGTATGGTGCCAGGTACTGCATCGGGGAACCTTCAGATGCGCCTGCATGGACGATGATGGAGTAATCCATAGCGCCAGCCTGTTTCAGTTTTTCGTATACACGAACAACGTTGGAGTTCTTCTGGCCAATGGATACATAAATACAAATTACATTCTGACCCTTCTGGTTCAGGATGGTATCGATACCGATAGCGGTTTTACCAGTACCACGGTCACCGATGATAAGTTCACGCTGACCACGGCCGATCGGAACCATGGAGTCGATACATTTCAGACCAGTCTGCAGCGGTACATTTACTGGCTGTCTGTCAGCAATGCCCGGTGCTTTAATTTCAATGTCGCGGTATTCAGAGGCTTTGATTTCGCCTTTGCCATCAATTGGCTGTCCCAGTGCGTTGACAACGCGGCCGATAACCCCGTCGCCTACCGGAACCTGCATCAGACGGCCAGTTCTTTTAACTGTGTCGCCTTCCTTGATGGTTTCAGCACGACCCAGAAGAACGGCACCTACGTTGCTTTCTTCCAGGTTGAGTGCCATGCCGTATACGCCGTTAGGCAGTTCAAGCAGTTCGCCGGCCATGCAATTTTCCAGGCCATAGATATGGGCAATGCCGTCGCCGACTTCAAGAACCGTACCAACTTCATCGACATTGAGGTCTACTTTATAGTTTTCAATCTGTTTCTTAATGACAGATGTAATTTCATCTGAACTGATTTTCATTTCCTAGAAGTCACCTCAATCTCTTTGCATCATAATAGCTTTCAGTGTCTGCAGCTGTCTTGCTACGGACCCATCGATCAGGCGGTCGCCCACTTGAACGGTGAAGCCGCCAATCAGCGCCGTGTCCACTTTCTGCTTCATGAGAATTTTCTTCCCTGTAATTTCAGAGAGTTTCGCTTTCAATGCTTCCACCTGGGATTTGGTCAAAGGAAGAGCAGAGGTAACCACTGCTTCTTCGATGCCCATTCCGTGGTGTGCCAGAGTGGTGTATACATCCACCATAGCCGGGAAGTTGGTAATGCGGTCTCTGTCGATTACGACATAGCAGAACTGCAGAACGACAGGCTGAACCTTATCTGCAAATAATTTTTGTATTGTATCTTTCTTGACATCCTTTGCGAGCAGAGGATGGAAAAGGATTTCCTTCAGATTTGCATGTTCTTTGATAGCGTCTGCAATCAGATGGAGATCTTCTTCTGTTTTTTCTAAGCTGTTTTGTTCAGCAGCAATTTCATAGATGGCGCGACCGTATTTCTTTGCAAGGATTACGTTCTTATCCATGATTATTTACCTGCTTTTTTGGCATCCAGCTTAGCGATGCTTTCCGCAATGAGCCGGTCGTTTGCGTCCGGCGTCATGTTCTTGCTGATGATCTTGGCTGCAATATCACAGGAAAGGACTGCTACCTGTGCTTTCAGATCTTCCAGAGCATCCTTGCGTTCTCTTTCGATCTGCTGCGTAGCCTGTTCTTTTGCTTTTGCGATAGATGCATGGGCTTCATCAATCTGTGCCTGCGCCTGCACCTTGGCTTCTTTCACTGCTTTGTCCACAATTTCCTGAGCTTTTGCCTGTGCGTCTTTCAGCTGGGCTTCGTAGCTTTCTTTCAGCTCTTCAGCGGCAGCCTTGGACTGAGCGGCAGAGTCCAGGTCGTTTTTAATGCGTTCTTTGCGGGCATCCAGTACTTTCAGTACCGGTTTGTAGCAGAAATGGCCAAGAATAGCACAGAGAATAATAAAGTTGATGATCTGAATCAGCAGTGTACCATTCAGTTCTACCAATTCGTTCCCTCCTTAGCCTAATATTCCGTAATATGATAATTCGGAATTATTATTTCAGGAATGGGTTAGCGAATACGAGAACCAGTGCAATAACGATAGCGATAATCGGAATAGATTCGATAAGGCCGATAGCAACGAGCATGTTGGTGAAGAGTTTGCCAGCGATTTCCGGCTGACGGGTCATGCCTTCGAGAGCTTTGCAAGCGGCTCTGGAGTCGGAGAATGCTGCTGCGAGAGCTGCTACGCAAGCGATGAGTGCTGCTGCGATAAGGGAATACTGTGCTACGATTGTCTGATCCATAATGATAGTTCCTCCTAGAGAATTATAAAATTTTTTAGCTGTGTTTCTCCCATATTATGGTATCCGGGAGACAGCCCTGTGCATTTTCCGTTTTGCGGACGGGACCGTTGCCGGCAATTAGAAGCGGCGGCGCGCTTACCCGTTTTCTCAATTTGATCAATCGATACTTTCCTTCATGTATACAGAAGTCAGGGTGGTGAAAATGTATGCCTGAACCAGACCAATGAACAAAGAAACTCCGATCCAGATCATAGGTACAAGCCATGGGCAGAGGAAATACAGGATTTCCAACAGAATTTCGCCCGCCAGAATGTTGCCGAATAGACGCATTGCCAGGGTAACAGGCTTAGACAGTTCTTCGATCAAGTTCATGACTACAAAGACCGGGAATGGTTCAAAGAAGTGTTTGACCCAATGTCCAAAGCCTCTGCATTTGATGAAGTAGAAATGTGTGATCAGAGAGCCTGCAATAGCCAGACCCAATGTGGTATTAACGTCATTCGTTGGGGACGCTGTGAGGTGTTCTGTCGGCAGAAGGCCGATCTGGTTTGCTGTGAAGATGAAAAGAAACAGTGTCAGAAGTACGGTCGTAACCTGACGATACTTCGGTCCTACGTTGCTTTCAAACTGTGCGCAAAGACCCTCGAAAATCATTTCGATCGCATTTTGCCAGCCTCCCGGGATCTGGGCTCTGCCTCTGGTAGCTGCGAATACGGCAATAAAGACGATGATGGCGGTAAGCCATGTAGTAAAGATTGTATCCATATTCACAGACATGCCAAATAACTCCTGCACAACATGTGTACCCGTATGAAGATGCATATTCTCACCCCCTTTCTCTTACAAGGATATCAAGAAAACTACTCCTTAATTAAACTGACCAGCCGCTCCCCGAGAGTAGCAACCGGCAGCATAAGTAAGCCCCCTAAAAAGGCAAATATATCCACCGGAGTGAATATAACTGCCACACAGGCGAGGATTTCTAAGACAAAACGTAGCATGGTGCATACCACCAGACGGCGGCCGATGATTTCACTGCTGTGTCCCGCTCTCTCCCATTTTTGCAACAGGAAAAGAATCCCCTTGAAAAAAAAGATATGAAATAGGCATCCCATTCCCCATGCCGCTGCATAGGTCCAGCCCAGCCAGATGAGAAGTATTACTGCACCGACTGCCGCTAAAACCAGCAGGTATCGATTCATGCGTTCCGCATACGGAGGAAAAGTCGAGTCAAAATTCATATCATTTCTTACCTAATATTCGTGTAATGACAGACCACAGACCGCTTACTGCTCCTAAAAGTGCCAGCCCAATGAGTCCCCAAGGAGCCGTTCCAAGCCATTCATCCACTTTGAGCCCCGCCCATCCACCAATTGCTATGGAGGCAAGCATAGTCATCCCTGCGCCAGAGGCAATTGCTATACTGCGAAGAGGATTCCAGTCATCTTTCGGTTTCTTCTCTTCCATGGTCATGTCCTGCTATCTATTTTGGAAAACACGCACGCTAAATACAGACGCGCCAATATCTATTACATTATAGCATAGGCCTTTTTACTTTGCTATAAATTTCGTAGGTTTTTTATCACTTAATCCTTCGATATACAGAAGGGTATCTGCGATGCGTTCTGCCGAATGGCCATCGCCATAGGGATTTACCGCTTCTGCCATTGCTTTGTATTCTTTTTCGTCGGTCAAAAGTGTGTAAGCGGTCTGGAAAATCTTTTCTTCATCGGTGCCAACCAGTTTAACCGTCCCTGCTTCTACTGCTTCTGGACGTTCAGTGGTATCACGAAGAACCAGTACTGGCTTTCCAAGGCTCGGTGCTTCTTCCTGGATTCCGCCGGAATCGGTGAGGACGATAGCACTTCTTGCCATCAGATTGGTAAATGGTTCGTATTCCATCGGTTCTACCAAATGAATGCCCGGTACGCCTTCCAGTTCTTCTTCTACAGCTTCCCGAACCAGCGGATTTCTATGAACAGGGAAAACCACTTCTGTATCCGGCACCGCTTCTACCAGACGGCGAAGAGCGCGGTATACCTGATGCATTGGTGCACCCAGGTTTTCGCGGCGATGGGTGGTAACCAGAATGACTCTCTTATGTTCTTCAATGGCTTCGATTTCCTGATCTTCGAAATGGTAATCTTTCTTCACTGTAGAAAGGAGCGCATCGATGACTGTATTTCCTACCACATAGATGTTATCTTCTTTTTTATTTTCACGAAGCAAATTCTGACGGGCTGTTTCCGTAGGAGCAAAGTTCACATTGGAAAGTACCCCTGTGAGCTGACGGTTCGCTTCTTCCGGGAATGGAGAAAGCAAATTGCCTGTACGAAGCCCTGCTTCTACATGACCAATTTTAATCTGCTGATAGAATGCAGCCAATGCAGCTGTAAAGGTGGTGGTGGTGTCCCCATGAACCAATACGTAATCTGGCTTTTCCTTCTTCAGTACATCTTCCAAACCGCGGAGTACCCGAGCAGTGATATCGTACAAAGACTGTCCGCTCTTCATGATATCCAAGTCATAATCTACAGGCAGCTGAAATAAATCCACCACCTGATCCAGCATTTCTCTATGCTGGGCAGTCAAGCAGACTTTAGTATCAATATCGTCACGCTTCAGAAGTTCCTTCACCACCGGTGCCATTTTGATGGCTTCCGGGCGGGTACCGAAAATGGTCATTACTTTAATCATGATAATCTATGTGTTCCTCTCTTCTTTAAAAAGTTTAGACCTTATATAGTCCCCCCTTCGGGGGGAAGGTGGTAGCCTTGGCTACCAAAGGGGGCAGCACTAGCGGCATGAAATACTATGTTTCTCTCATCCAATTCGACGATGCCCGCTCCTAGCGGTAAGTGCGAAGTTACTAGCCATTTTACCGTGAGGAGCGGATAGCACCGAGTACACTTGCGATGTTCATGGTGAAGTATACCGCTAGTGCCTCCCCCTCTTTTATTCTCCCCCGACGGGGGCGATCCCATCTACGTTTAGCGAAACATACAATGACAAAGTTTCTTTATCCCTGCCATCCCTGCAGAACCTTAATCTTTCTTTTCTTTCCTCTTCGCCAACTGGTATGGGGATGGAACGATTTCTTTCATCACGCCCAGTTTTTTTGCCCAAAGCAGGAAAAGTACCAAGGCAACCGCCACGATGGCGATGCCAATCCAAATGGAAAGATGAATCACCAACAGGGCAATGCAGGAGAAAAAGGCAGTCAAGGCGTACATAATCAGTACTACCTGTTTCTGATTCAGCCCCTTGGCCAGTAGCCGATGGTGAAGATGGTTTTTATCAGGAGAAAAAATAGGAACGCCGCTGGATTTCCGGCGAACGATAGCCAAGAGCGTGTCAGTAATCGGTACAGCCAAAGCCAGAAGCGGCACAATCAGCACTGCTGCGGCGGCGGTTTTCATGGAACCCATGACAGATACGGACGCAATGATATACCCAAGGAACATAGACCCGGTATCGCCCATGAAAATCTTGGCCGGGTTGAAATTATATTGCAAGAAGGCCAGACAAGCGCCGGTCATAGCGACCATAGCTGCCGCAGCCACCCACTGTCCCATCTGGAATGCCAAGAGGGCAATCGCAATGGATGCAATGGTAGCAATTCCAGCTGCCAAGCCATCCAGACCATCGATGAGGTTCACCGTATTGATAAACCCAATGATCCAGAAAATAGTCAGGGGCAGTGAAATAATTTCTGGCAAATACAAAATGCCAACCCGCGGCAAATCTACCCACTCGATGTTGATATTAAAAATCACAACCGGAATGGCCGCCGCAATGATTTGCCCCAATAACTTCACCTTCGGTGGCAAAGACATAATATCATCAGCAATCCCAACGATAATCAGGAACGTGGCCCCCAACATGATACCCACCATTTCATAGGAAAACCCAATGGTGGCAATGACGGAAACCATGAAGCCCGCATAAATCGCCAGACCGCCCAAGCGAGGAATCAATCCATGATGCACCTTGCGGGCATCGGGCTTGTCCACCGCACCGATTTTAATGGCGAAGTTTTTTACCACTGGGGTCAATACAAAGGTAACCACCAGGGCTGCTAAAAACGTGAACGCATAGGCGAACAACGTAACACCTCCTAAAAAGACAACACTTCATTGATATTTTAGCACAATTGGTAGCCAGTTACTAGACAGGTTACTCAAGTTGCTCAAGGTTCTCAGGTGGCTCAGGTTCACCGAATGCGCCTCTAGCCAAAGCCGTCATTTCGACCGGTCGTATTCGTGCTTAATGAGGTAGAAATGATAAAACGCATTGTTTTGAGGAGTGGAGAAATCTCAAAGCAGTAGCGGTAAATGATCCAGCTGAAATGTCCCGTTACGGATAGATTCAGCTGTATAGAACTCCGCTGGAGATTTGAGATTTCTCCACTTTTGGGGAGCATAGTCGCTTGGTTCTTTTTTTGCATTTAGCACAAATCCCATCGGCCCCCATGACGGGTACGGCTAGCGGCACATTCAGCGAACCTTTAGAACCCTCAGAACCCTTAGAACCTTGAGCAACCTGAGTCACCTTTTCTCACTACTGACACCGCAGAGACTAAAATTAATAGTTTTCTAACAATGAGTGGTTGTTTTTTGAGAGGGCTATTTCGTTTATATAGATAGAGGGGAAATGTTGATGGTTGTTGGTTGGCAGTTGTTGGTTTACGTGCCAAGCCCTTTTAGTGACAACTTGCCGTGACAAAAGTGGCATTGGTTTATGGTTTAAGGTTCACCGGCTAACCCCCAAACCTTAAACCAATGTCACTACGTATTTGTGCAGATGGTATCGAAAGAACTCGGAGCATAAACCTAACAACTAACAACAGACAACCATCAACAAACTCGAAATAATGAAATTCTAATCTTCAAAATGTTCGTTTTTTCCCTCATTTTTCCGTTTTTATATATAGAGGGGTAATGAAGTCCAGGCCTGAAAGAGCGGTCTCGGAATCCATCAAAACCAGATCAGCGCGCATATCCTTAAAGGAATCTGGCGGATGGAGAAAGAAACAGTCTCTTTTATAGACTTCA
>SAMEA104315425__coassemble_1218_pt1 | contig 14499 bp, 9 predicted proteins | sample SAMEA104315425__metabat2_low_PE_033 | metagenome-assembled genome bin SAMEA104315425 (sample SAMEA104315425) | gut metagenome | biome: Monkey gut; feature: monkey-associated habitat; material: faeces | place: China | collected 2013
GAGAACCCTGAGAACCCTGAGAACCCTGAGAACCCTGAGAACCCTGAGAACCCTTGCATAGCAGCATAGGTATAGTGAAGACTTTGTCACTCTAACAGTTCTTGTAAAGATTTATGGCTTGTCAAATTGACAATCTGTTTTATTTTTCTTATAATAATTTCAAACTCTTGAATAAGTATATATTATTGGGGAAGAGTTTATTTCATTTTTTAGACATTATGGGAGTTTTGTCTATTTTGTTCATGAAAAGGGGACATAATCATGGCACATTCTGAAGCGAGAGCTGTACGAATGCTGGGTGTCAGGAAGAAAATTCTTGATACAGCAAAAAAATTATTTAGCGAGCAGGGGTACAAGAAGACGACAATTCGTCAAATTGTACAGGAGTCGGGCATTACGTCTGGCAGTATATATAATCTATTTGAAAATAAGGATGCTGTTTTTTCTGCCATCGTGGATGATGTGATGGAAGTCACAGTAGGACTTGTGGAAGACCATTTTGCTGATCAGACCCCATTGTATCAGTATGCTGCTATTATGGCTGTGGAATGGTTTGCTATCGAAAAAGATAACGTATTAAGAGAATTGTATTACGAAGCCTATGCAGAACCGGTTTTGTTTGAAAATGTAATCAGAAGACATTTGGATTTGGAAGAACGGTTCTTACAGGATGTGGATTGCGTCGGTTCTTGTAAAGTAGAAGAAAATCATGCACGGATGATTCTTTCCAAAGGGGCGATGCTCTCTTACATCGAATCCTTCTTCTTTGATAAACAGCTGGAAGGCCGACTTCTTAGAAGAGAACTGGCTATGGTGACCTTCGGAGGCCTGGGCATCAAGAAGAAAGAAATCAAAGATATCGTGCGTTTCATGGAATCCATAGAAGAACAATGCACAGAGATGGCAGATCAAATTTTGGCTATAGCAGAATAGTATATAAGTACAAAACAGGGAGCTGGTGATTTTCACTGGCTCCTTTTTTTATAGTGAGGAGTTAGGAATGAGGAGTGAGGAGTGATGGTGGCGGCGCATCAAATTTGGAAGCGCCGCAAATATATATAAGGTTATTATTCTACAGATTTGGATATTACACATGATTGTACATACCGCTACCGTCAAGGTTATGAAGGTTATAAAAGGTTATGAGACTGACGAGATCCCATAACCCTTTATAACCCTTATAGTAGCGGTCATATAGCTATGTTTGCTATCGAAAATAGCAGAACAATAACCTTTATAAAATGGGTATTGGGGCGCTTTATAAGTTGTGCGCCCCTTCCATCACTCCTCACTCCTAATTCCTCACTCCTCACTATACAATATACATCCCATTCGTGCATATTCTGCATAGCCCTTATTTCCTTGATAAGGAAGATAGAAATAGGCTATTTCATTGATAGTATCGAAGATATTTCTTTTATAAATTGAATAAAAACAGAAAAATATGGAAATTTTTTCAAAATAGTACTTGCACATTTATGCAATGAGTTGTATAATTATCGCATATTCAACAAAGCCCATGTGAAAGGGCCAATGAAATTGTCTATATTCTTTGGAAAGGCGGCATTATTATGACTGATATTAAAAGTGTAAAAAAAGTAGTTCTTGCATATTCCGGTGGTTTGGATACTTCTGTTATCATTCCATGGCTGAAAGAAACCTATGGTTGTGAAGTTATCGCTTGTACTGTCAATCTGGGACAGCCGGAAGATTTCGATGCCATTCATGAAAAGGCACTGGCTTCTGGTGCAACCGTTGCTGAAACACTGGATGTTCGTAAAGAATTCATTGAAGAATATGCTTACAAAGTTCTCCAGGCTGATGGCCGTTATGAAGGCAAGTACCTGCTGGGCACTTCCTTTGCTCGTCCTCTGATTGGTAAATGCCTGGTAGATATGGCAAAGAAATATGGGGCAGACGCTATTTGCCACGGTGCTACTGGTAAAGGCAATGACCAGGTTCGTTTCGAACTGACCATCAAAGCACTGGCTCCGCATATGAAGATCATCGCTCCTTGGAGAATCTGGGATATGAAGTCCAGAGAAGATGAAATGGCATACGCTGAAGCACATGGTGTGCCGATTGATAAATACGATGAAAAACAGACCGATGAAGAAAAGGCTGCTCAGAAATATCCATATTCCATGGACTGGAACATGTGGCATCTGTCCCATGAAGGAGATGACCTGGAAAATCCGGCTAACGCACCGCATAAAGATATGTACCTGGTAACCTGCGATCCGGAAGAAGCACCAGATACACCAGAAATCGTTACCATTGATTTTGAAAAAGGTATGCCAACCGCAGTGAATGGCAAGAAGATGGACGGCGTAGAACTGGTTAACACCCTGAATGCTATCGGTGCTAGAAATGGTATCGGCATCGATGACCTGGTAGAAAACAGACTTGTAGGCATGAAGTCCCGTGGCGTATATGAAAATCCATGCGGCTCCATTCTCTTCTACGCACACACCGAACTGGAAAGACTGTGCCTTGACCGCGCTACCTTCCATTTCAAAGAAGTAGCAGCTGTGAAATATTCTGAACTGGTTTACGATGGCATGTGGTTCGCTCCTCTCCGTGAAGCACTGCAGGCTTTCGCTGACAAGACTTCTGAAACCGTTACCGGTAAAGTTACCCTCCGTCTCTACAAGGGCAACATCATGTCCAACGGCGCAGAAAGCCCATACTCCCTGTACAACGAAGAATTCGTTACCTTCGGTGAAGATGATGTATACAACCAGGCTGATGCAGAAGGCTTCATCAACCTCTTCGGACTTCCGCTCACCATTCGTGCTCTCATGAAGGAGAAGAATGAAAAATGAGTGATATGATGTGGGGCGGCCGCTTTACCAAAGCGGAGGAAAAGAATGCATTGGATTTCAATGCTTCTATTTCCTATGACTGCCGGATGTATCGGGAAGATATTGCCGGTTCCATAGCCCATGCGAAAATGCTGGCAGCCCATGGCATCATTTCCAAGGAAGACCAGGAAAAGATCACCAAAGGCCTCCAGAAAATTAAGAAGGATATCGATGATGGACATTTCAATTTCTCCATCGAACTGGAAGATATCCATATGAATATCGAGAAACAGCTCACCAATGATATCGGCGATGCGGGTGCTCGTCTCCATACGGCTCGCAGCCGTAACGACCAGTGTGCATTGGATCTTCATATGTACATGAAACGGCAGATCGGCCGCCTGGCGGAAAAGCTCATCGCTGTGGAAGAAGCACTTCTCGATGCGTCTAAGAAATATAAAGATGTGATTCTGCCGGGCTACACTCATATGCAGCGGGCCCAGCCGGTCCTCTTTGCTCATCATATGCTGGCATACTTTGCTATGCTGGAACGGGATTTCAAGCGTCTCGAAGATTGCTATGATATGTGCGATATGTCGCCTATCGGAGCATGTGCCCTGGCAGGGACTACCTATCCAACCCATCCGGAAGAAGAAGCGAAGGATCTTCATTTCTCTTCTGTGTATGGAAATAGCTTGGATGCGGTATCTGATAGAGACTATCTGTTGCAATTCCTCTCCTTTGCTTCCATCTGTGCCATGCATCTTTCCCGTTTGTCGGAAGAATTCATCTACTGGAGCACCAGCGAATTCCAGTTCATTGAACTGGATGATGGCTACTCCACCGGCAGTTCCATTATGCCTCAGAAGAAAAATCCAGATATGTGTGAGCTGATTCGCGGCAAAACAGGCCGTGTCTATGGTCATCTGATTGGCCTTCTGACTGTCATGAAGGGACTTCCACTGGCTTACGATAAAGATATGCAGGAAGATAAAGAAGGCGTCTTTGATGCCATCGATACCCTGTATTTCGCTCTGGATATCTATGCAGGTATGATTTCTACTATGACTGTCAATGGAGAACATACCAGAGCGGTTCTTGAAAATGATTTCTCTAATGCCACCGATATGGCAGACTACTTGGCAAAGAAGGGACTTCCTTTCCGTCAGGCCCATGCAGTGGTAGGCAATGCGGTCCATTACTGTATCGAACACCATAAGGTCCTTCTGGATATGACCATGGAAGAATTCAAATCCATGAGCCCTCTCTTCGAAGAAGATATCAAAGAAGCCCTTTCTATTGAAAATTGTGTCAAAAACCGTGAAAGCTACGGCGGCACCGGTCCGAAGTCTGTAGAAAGACAACAGGCCCATGCAGAATCCTTTATTCAGTCTATGAAAGAACAGGCTGAAAACTGGAAAGCTGAAATGGCATTCTTAGGATGAAATAAGGGTGACTGGTAGATTGGTGACTAGTGACTGGAAATAGATTCCATATCCTAGTCACCAGTCACTAGTCCACCAGTCACCAACATTCACTATGTGACCACGGCATTCCGCCTGGTATAGACAATTTCACACGTTAAAAGCCCGCTATGATAGCGGGCTTTTGGCGTTTTATAAAGTCAATTAGGAATTAGGAATGGTGGTGGCGGCGCATAAGAATTATAGAGCGCCGCAATATGAATAAAAAGGGGTAGCCCTTCGGGCAGGTTATATTTCTGTGATACAAGCAGAGACCAATTTCATTTATAAAATAATCAAAGGGTTATAAAAGGTTATGTGATACCCATAGTTTCATAACCTTTTATAACCCTTTTAACCTTGTACAAGGCGAAATCTTCTATTTGTTTAGAAAAAAGGAATAGGCTCAATAATAACCTTTTTATCATTGCGGCGCTTTATAATTTGATGCGCCGCCACCACCATTCCTCATTCCTAATTCCTAATTATCTTTCCGGCGGTAATCCTGCATATTCTCTCGCGAAGTCGGAGAAGTTGTCGATGATGTACCGTTTCAGCATTTCAGCTGGCGGAGAGAGTTTTTCTCCTTTCTTCCAAGACAGGCTGATGTAGCGAGAGCAGCTTGGGGAAGCGATCGGTACCAGAGCCACATGATCACCACCGACGCCGTGCCAGGTAATGCGTGGGGCAAAAGAAACGCCCAAACCAGCGCGGATGAATTCACGAACGGTCATAGGGCTATCGCTTTCGAGAACCACATGGGGAACAAATCCGGCCATACGGCAGTAGAAGTCTGTGATGGTACGAAGGCTGGAACCGGCTTCCAAAGAAATGAATCCTGCTTTTTCGAATTCGTCCAAATTGACAGAGGATTTTCTGGCATGGGGATCCGTATCTGGCATAGCCAGCATGATGTCTTCTTTGAGCAGCGTCACAGAGTGGTCATTTTCAATAGGGTTGATAGAAGAAGACAGGAAGAGATCCACATGGTTCTGGTTCTGCTGGCCCGGTTTGTTGTGCTGCTGCAGAATTTCAAAACGAATATCCGGATGTTCCTGACGGAAACGGGTGAGGAAAGCCGGGATAATCATAGAGGCAGCAAAGAGAGAAATGGTGACGGTCAGCTTTTGTGCTTCTTTGGTGTCGGCCAGTTCCTTCTGGGCGCCGTGAAGTTCCTGCATGATGCGATTGGTATGGCGGAGAAGAATTTCACCATATCGGGTGAGAACAATATTGCGTCCGCTTCTGGAAAAAAGCGGCACCCCCAGTTCTGTTTCCAGTACCTTGATGGTATGGGACAGCGACGGCTGGGAAATATGCAGCGCTTCTGCCGCTCTAGTCAAGTGCTGCAGCTCTGCTGTTTTTTGGAAATAGCTTAATGCCAAAAGGGTTAATTTCATCATGGCCTCCGTAAAGGGAATATATGGAAATGAATGGATGATACGTGCGTTAAAGGTTACTCAGGTTGCTCTCGTTTCTCGAATGACCAAATGATGCTACCATGTATTAGCACATTCGGGAAACCTGAGAATCCTGAGAATCCTGAGCAACCTGAGTTACTTGTAATTGCTAGCCAAATCATGGCTATTGACGGAAAACATCAACTTTACAATCATGACTTATGCGTTGTTGGAATATGAAATATTTTTCTATGATTCCATATTTCATTAAAATCTACCATGATTATACTCTCTACTCTATGAATAATCAATGGGTTATAGGTTTCATGCATTGAATATTAATAGAATTCGAATTAATTGGATAGGACACAACTTTCTTGAAATACCGATGATATAGAAGGTTATTATTGTGCTGATTTCTATGTCCAACATGATGCTTTCTACCGATATAGACAAGGTTATAAAAGGTTATGAAACTACTGGAATCCCCATAACCTTTTATAACCCTTATAACCCTAACGCCAGCGGACTATGCCATTATGTTTGATACAGAAAGCCGCAGAATAATAACCTTCTATAATTGAGATACTACCGATATCACGCCTAACTTCCTCTTGACTTTCCCTTTAAATAGGTTAAAATATATGACGTATTATATAGTATATACTTATTTAAAGGAGAAATAACATGGAATTATTTATCGATACCGCTGATGTGGAAGCCATTCGCAAAGCCAATGATATGGGATTTATTTCTGGTGTCACCACCAATCCGTCCCTGATTGCTAAGGAAGGAAAAGATTTCCATTCCACCATTAAAGAAATCGCATCCATTGTGGATGGTCCTATTTCTGCGGAAGTGCTGGCTGATGATGCAGAAGGCATGATTGCAGAAGGTCAGGTACTGGCGGCTCTGGATCCGCATGTAGTTGTAAAAATCCCGATGACTGCAGAAGGAATGAAAGCTGTAGCTGGTTTGAAGAAATTGGGCATTCGCACCAATGTGACATTGGTATTCTCTGCTAACCAGGCTCTTCTGGCTGCTCGTGCTGGTGCTTCTTTCGTTAGCCCATTCGTAGGCCGCATTGAAGATATCGGCTGGGATGGCGTAGAACTGATTCAGACCATTGCAGAAATGTTTGAACTCCACGGCATCGAAACCAAGATCATCGCTGCTTCTATCAGAAAAACGCAGCATATTGCACAGTGCGCTCTGGCTGGTGCTGATATCGCTACCGTTCCATTCCAGGTACTGATGGACGCTATGAAACATCCGCTCACCGATGCAGGTATCGCTCGTTTCAAAGACGACTGGGCAAAAGCAAATATGAAATAATGGATGGTGGGACGAAGTCCCATGGCAGACATTTGTGCTGTTTGGCTTGCCTATAAAAGGTTATACTCTATGATTTCGATTGTTTAACATGGAGTAGATAGCAGCAGTACAAAGGTTATGATTCTGCTGGTTTCTGTTTTTTAACAAATAGAAATACCGCTATGCAAAAGGTTATAAAAGGTTATGGGATTATCGTATTCACATAACCTTTTATAACCTTTCACGTAGCGGTATTTTTCTTTGTAGTATCATAAGAAATCAGCAGTATAATAACCTGGATGTACAAGGAATTTAGGTCTATGTTAATTAAACGGAATCACAGAGTATACCCTTTTGATGTATAATGAAATCATAATAATGTGTTGATGAAGGAGAAATACATGCGGTTATATTACTCTGATTTCAAAAAATTAATACAGACCATGATTCCTATTTTGATTGCCCAGGCGTCTACGGTGGGAATGAATTTCATGGATTCTGCTATGTCGGGTCATGTCAGTGCCGATGATTTGGCTGGCGTGTCTGTGGGAGCCAGCTTGTTTATGCCCGTGCAGACCAGTGCCATGTCCATTCTGTCGGCTGCCACGCCGATGATTGCTCAGCTCTTGGGAAAGAAGAAATTACTGGGAATACCACCCATTGTACGTACCGGATTGTACTTGGCGCTGGTCATTGCCTGTTTATTTGCACTGGTCTATTATTTGTTTATAGACAACATTCTGGCGGGACTCCATTTGACGCCTCGTGTGGAATATATTGCGCGGTTCTATATATTGGCTATGGTGGCGGCGTTCTTTTTTGAAGCCCTGGTGCTGCCTTTGCGTTCCTTGACTGATACAGTAGGGCGGACTTCTATTTCCATGAGTCTATTTCTTTTGGCCTTGCCTGCCAACGGGCTTTTCAATTATATGTTCATTTTCGGGAAATGGGGCGCACCCGCTATGGGCGGCATTGGGGCCGGCATTGCGACGCTTCTCACCTATGTATTTCTTGTGATTCTCTTTTTGCTGGTGATTTTGAAAAATAAACAATTCATGGGGCGGGAGCTGTTTTCTTCTTTTGCCAGCTATGGGAAGGACTGGAGAGAATACCTGGCACTGGGGATCCCCAATGGATTGGCCACGTTTATGGAAACCAGCCTCTTTGGGTTTATTATTATTTTCCTTACGAAATTTGGAACCACCGTCATTGCAGCCCATCAGGCAGCATTGAACTTTTCGGCGCTCATTTATATGATTCCTTTCAGCTGCTCATTGGCACTGACTATTTTGGTAGGTATTGAAGTGGGAGCGAAACGGTACGATAAAGCCAGAGAATTTTCCCGCTTAGGGCTTTTGGTGACTCTTTGTGCTGCGGTGTGTACCATCACCTTCACGGTCACCATGAAAGAATGGATTTCCTCTTTGTACACCGAAGAACTGGAAGTGATGGTTTTGGCCCAGGTATTCCTTGTGTATTGTGCGGGGTGGCAGCTTTTTGACGATATCGCTGCTCCGATCCAAGGGATTCTTCGTGGTTACAAAGATGCCAAAGTTCCTTTCTTCCTGATGCTTCTAGCCTACTGGGGATGCTGCCTGCCTATGGGCCTTTTCCTGGATTTCGTTTTGGGCCACGGGGCTGTTTCTTATTGGCAAGGCTTGGACTTCGGCGTAGGTTGCTCGGCGGTATTTCTCGTAGCACGACTTCTTATCATAGAACGGAGAATGAAAGAAAAAAGTTAGGAGTTAGGAGTGAGGAGTGGTATTAGTCCCATAACGGGTTATCGTACCGTTAGTGTTTTATACCGCTAGAGCTGCCCCCTCAGCCTTCGGCAGCTCGAGGGCAGGGGAGCCGAGACAGCGGTGTAAACTTACTTAGGGGCGCATCAAATGATATAGCGCCCCAATATCCATTTTTATATAAGGTTATATGATTTCGCTAGTTTCATAACTCAAACTTCCCACTTTAAAACATCGTAAATTAATTGATGCAATCTAAGAAAATATGGTCATTTGATGTAATTCTCAACGGAAAGTCTCATTTCACACCGTAAATGCTACAAAGAGACATGAGGAATAACACAAAGATTTCTCCACGTTGGTCGAAATGACGATAGCGTCGAGCAACGCAAGATGTAGGAAAAGAACGCTGGAAATACATATAAGGCTAATTGATAGGCGGTATTATACGTTAAAGCAACAAGCCATAGCAGCAGAGTCATTCCGACCGTAGTGGAGGAATCTTTGCTGTATTCCCAAAGGCAATATGAAAGAAAAAGCGGTATGAAATGAGCCAAAGCGTCTGGGGCGTTCACATACAAGGCTAACAGACAAGCATTATTAACTGTATGTTATAGCAACCGATATTAGATTATATCAGTATAAAATGATATTTTTAGAGTTGGATGTTTGAGCCATAACCTTTTATAACCTTCATAACCTTGATGGTAGCGGTATTGGTAATACTGTTTTGTATAGGAAATCAGTAGAATAATAACCTTATATTTTAGTTTGCGATATCATGCTACTTGAAATATAATGGGTTCAACGAAAATGCAAGGAGGGATATAGATGATACGAAAAAAGAAACTCCAGTCTATGACGAAGAAGGAACGCATTATGGCGGCGATTCATGGGGAACCGGTGGATCAGGTGCCGTATTCTTTGTGGTCCCATTTGCCGGGCATTGATTTGGACCCGGTGGCCAATGCGGAGAAGACCTATGATTTCTATAAAACCTATGATGTAGATATTTTGAAAACCATGAACAATGGCATGTACAGCATCGAAGATTTTGGTGCCAAGGTGGATTATTCGGACATTGCCAAAGGCGGTGTGGCGAAGATTCTCGATACACCGGTCAAGACGCCAGAGGATTGGGAGAAAGTGCAGCCCGTATCTCTCCATGAAGGGGCTATGGCAAGAGAGCAGCGGTATTTGAAACTGTTGCTGGATAAAACCAAAGGAGAAGTGCCGGTGGTTTTCACCGTATTTAGCCCTCTGACGACAGCCAATAAACTCTGTCCTCACATGTTAGAACATATCAAAGCTGGCGAAGGCGACAAAGTGAAACAGGCTTTGAAAGCTATCACAGAAACCACTTGCGGATTGGTGCAGCGAGTGATTGAATTGGGGGCCGATGGCATTTTCTTTGCCACCCAACTTTCTTCCTATGATTTGACCGAAGAATCCATCTATAAAGAATACGGTATGCCCTACGATTTGGCGGTCTTGGCTGCTTCTCAAGGCTGGTGCAATGTGCTCCATGCCCATGGGAAAAATATCATGTTCCCTTTGCTTCGGAAATATCCGGTACAGATTTTTAACTGGCACGCCTGGGAATCCTTACCAGATATTCGCCAGGCCCAGGTGATGACTGGGAAATGCATCATGGCGGGGCTGGAACGGATGGATATCACGGACCATCATAAAAACGAAATCGAGCATCAGATTTACGAAACCCTGGTGCAAACCGAAGGCAAGAAAGTGATCCTCTCCCCAGGCTGCGTCATCCGCTATCCACTGGATCCGGACATGCTGTCTTTTGTGAGAAAAGCGAAGGAAGAAATAGAAAGGCAATTAGGAATAGCGGGAAAGGCGTAACAATATTTGGAAACGGCCCAATATATATGATGAAAGGTTATTATTCTGCAGATTTGTTTTTCTACATAATTACACGTACCGCTACCATCAAGGTTAAAAGGGTTATAAAAGGTTATTTGATTTCGTCAGTTTCATAACCTTTTATAACCTTCATAACCTTTGGGGTAGCGGTATATTCATCATGTTTGATATCCAAAATTAGCAGAATAATAACCTTTTACTATCTTTTGATTTGGGAATTGTACCCCAATCCCTAATCCTTAGGCACCAGTCACCAGTCACCAAAAAAGCGTGTTGCATATTGGAGAAATATGCAACACGCTTTTTACTTATGCTTTTTATTTTTTATCGATGGGCGGAAAGGTGGACATCTGTGGGGTAGACACATAACGGAGTTTTGGAGAAACGATCATGTAAATGATGAATCCCATAACAGTGACGAAAGCACCTTCCAGGATGACGGTCCAGCCGCATCCGTAAACTGCGTAGACACTATAGATACCACCGATGATGGCAGCAATGTTTGCCAGACGCGCTTTGTCCATAGGCACATTTTCTGCTTTCTGCAAATCAGATACGGCACCCATAGCCAGGAGGTATGGAATCAGGTTGATCATAACGGCCAGGTTGATGAGGATGTTGAACTGTTTCAGCAGGGTCGGGCTCATGGTAGCCAGTGTCATAGCCACCTGAATGGCTACGAGGCAACCGATAGCGACATAAGGGGAACGGAACTGATTGACTTTAGCCAGGAAGTGCGGGAAGAGTCCAATGGTGGAAGCTTCTCTTGCCACTTCCGATACAGTGAACTGCCAAGCAGTGAGAGAAACGAAGCAGGAGCAAACCAGCATGCAGGAAACGATGTAACCAGCGGTTTCACCAAACATGGTGGCATAAGCAAGACCGAATGGAGCACCAGATACAGCCAGCTGCTGATAAGGAACGAGGCCACCGATGATTGCAGTGGAGGTGGTGTAGCAAGCGCCTGCCAGAAGAGTACCAGCCAGGACAGCGATCGGTACATTCTTTTCTGGATTTTCTACGGTGTCAGAGTTGGCACAAGCGGTTTCCAGTCCCAGGAAAGCCCAGATGATAACGGCGATGGAATCTTTCATGGAAGCGTAGAAAGGCATGTCATTTGGATTCCATGCTTCTCTGTAAATATTTCCATCAAAGAAGAAGCCACCTGCCAGAAGCAGTCCGATGACGGGAAGTACTACACAAGCCACGCCGAGAGAGGTGAATTTCCCAAATTTCTTTGGTCCCACCAAGCTGATAGAAGCGGCCAGAATCAGCACACCAATGGTAGCCATGCAAACTTCTACTGGAGAGAGGTCAAAACCAAATACATAGGAACCGTAGCTCACCACGCCGCTGGCGATGGCTGCATTGGCGATAATCAGTGAAATGGTGTAGCAGAAATTGGAAACAAAATTCCCCGCTCGTCCGAAGCGATATTCTGCGTATCCGCCCATACCGCCCACTTTCTTGGTATACATACCGCATTTAGCGAATGCATAAGCCAGGATGGTGGCACCGATAGAGGCTAAGATCCAGGAAAAAATTGAAACGGTTCCGATTTCCGCCAATGTAGCTGGCAGAAGAATAATGCCGGAACCCATCATGTTGATAGCTGTGACTGTTGTGAGCTGTACCACTCCCATTTTTTTACTCTTAGACAAGGTTGTTCCCTTCTTTCTTAATCCAATTCGTGTGTGTTACCACGACGGGGGAAAAATATTGTCCCGGAATCTCACCGGATGATGCAGTCATGAAAATCATCAGGGCATGCACGAGCCCCATTTGCTTTCATTAATGGCGAAAGAAACAGGGCATAAAGAAAACCGACCATTCAAAAGACGAATGGTTCGCAGCTCAACTGCGTGAGAAGCAGGGCGCGATGAATTTTTATTTACTGCAATATAACATAAATGAACCCTCATGACAAGACTTTTTTCAAAAAATTGAAAAAATTTTTTCCGATGAACTCATATGGACTTTTGAGGACTTTGAAGAAAAATCGAGGAAAATGGAAGAAATAAGCATCTATCATGGATTGCCATGGATTGGCATGATAAATCAAAATGTATCATGATTTTTCAGGGTGAAAATCACAAAAGTCTGAAACTGCCCTTTTTATCGGACTTCTGGGGTTTTAGATAAAAAAATCGAGGTGAATATTATGCATATAGATGAGAGAAATATGCAATTATATACGCTGGGTCAATTTTTTCGCTCTATCCATTTGCCCCCTCAGCCCCTCAAATGGGGTGAAAACGGCTGAAATAACCTGAGAACGCCAAAATTTACATTTTAAATGAGAAATATAACGGATAAATTGAGAATGATATATTTTTTCTTACTTTTCATATAAAATTATTTTTTAGCGCTTTGGGGGGCTCGTAACTACGGATTTGTGGGTGGATAGTCATTCATTTGCTTCTGTTGGAAAGGTGCGTAGTGAGGAGTGCGTAGTGGTGGAAGGGGCGCACAACTTAAGAAGCGCCCCAATACCCTTTTTTATATGAAATACTCAAACTTCCAACTTTGGAAATATCATTTTATACTGATATTATCTAATATTAGTTGCTATAACATACAGTTAACACTGCTTGTCTGTTAGCCTTGTATGTGAACGCCCCAGACGCTTAGTTTCAGTTTAAATGGCTGGATTTATATTGTCCCGTTAAGAATACAACAAAGATTCCTCCACGTTGGCCCCCATGACTCTACTGCTACGGCTTTGTGTATTCGGATATTATTCCGCCTGTCAATTAGCCTCGTATATATTTTCCAACGTTTTTTTTTACCTCTAGCGTTGCTCGACGCTATCGTCATTTCGACCAACGATTTCGTCACCCTGAGCGAAGTCGAAGGGCTTTGTGTTATTCCTCATGCCTCTTTGTAATGTTTGCGGTGTGAAATGAGACTTTCCGTTGAGAATTACATCAAATGATCATATTTCCTTTGGTTTCATCGATTAATTTACAGTGTTTTCAGGTGGGAAGTTTAAATTATGATTCTACTGATTTCATTTTTCTCATATGGGATATATTTCGTTTGAGACAAGGTTAAAAGGTTGTGGGATTTCGAGAGTCTCATAACCTTGTATAACCTTTATAACCTTGATGGTATCGACATACAAAAACATGTTTGGTATAGAAGTCAGCAGAATAATAACCTTTTACCGCTAGTGTCACAACTACTAGCAGCTAGAGTCACCAAATCCATTTGACACTGTTTATGTATTTATATATACTTATACATATGACCCTGTATGGGACCTTAATAGGCATAGGTAATATATTTTAAGAAAAGAGGCAAATTGTTATGGCAGAAATGCAGCGTACCCTGGTCACTAAAGAAGGCCTTGAAAAGATGCAGAAAGAGTTGGATGAACTTCGCAGTGTCAAACGTGCCGAAGTTGCCCAGCGTTTAAAGGAAGCCATTGCAATGGGCGACCTTTCAGAAAACTCCGAATACGATGAAGCGAAGAATGCCCAGGCATTCCTGGAAGGTCGTATTCAGCAGTTGGAACAGCAGATTCGCACCGCTCAGGTCATCAGCAAAGGGACCAAGAGCCGCGTCGATGTAGGTTCCACTGTTCTGATCGAAGACTTGGAAGAAAAAATCCAGGAAAAAGTCACCATTGTAGGTAGTACAGAATCCAATCCATTTGAAGGTTTGATTTCCAATGAATCTCCGGTAGGCCGTGCACTGGTAGGTGCTAAAGCCGGCGACATCGTAGAAGCAGAAGCTCCGAATGGGGTACTGAAATACAAAGTCATTAAGATTGAAGGATAATTTTTGGTGACTCGTGACTGGTAGACTGGTGATTAGGACAGTGAGGAGTTAGGAATTAGGAGTGAGGAGTGGTATTAGTCCCATAACGGATTGTCGTACTGCTAGTGAAGTA
>SAMEA104315425__coassemble_1257_pt1 | contig 14076 bp, 8 predicted proteins | sample SAMEA104315425__metabat2_low_PE_033 | metagenome-assembled genome bin SAMEA104315425 (sample SAMEA104315425) | gut metagenome | biome: Monkey gut; feature: monkey-associated habitat; material: faeces | place: China | collected 2013
ATCCCCCCTGCCCCCCCTTTCAGCGAAAGGGGGTATCCGCTAGTGCAAATGCCATTCCTAGCCACCAGTCACCAGTCACCAGTCCCTAGTCACCAGTCACCAACCATTTTATACTTTTGCACTTATCTCGTAATATGTTTACTATATCATTGAATTATTTTTATAAAAGTGTATAATGATGAACATACTGGAATATAGTATGTTCTAGTTTATTTAAAGGAGATTGTATGCCACAGTTAAAGTATATTTCCTGGAACGTCAATGGCCTCCGAGCCTGCTTGAAAAAAGGTTTTATGGACGCCTTTCAATCCTTAGATGCGGATTGTTTCTGTTTACAGGAGACGAAGTTACAACCCCACCAGATCGAGCTGGACCTGCCTGGTTACCACCAGTATTGGAACAGTGCAGTCAAGAAAGGCTATAGCGGCACGGCCCTCTTCACGAAGAAAGAACCGCTTTCTGTTACCTACGGTCTTGGCATAGAGGAACATGACCAGGAAGGCCGGCTCATCACGGCAGACTTTGGTAGTCATTACCTTATTACCTGCTATACTCCAAATAGCCAAAGAGGCTTAGCCCGTTTGGACTATCGCATGGCCTGGGAAACAGAAATGCTAGAATACCTGAAAAAATTATCCAGCGAAAAGCCGGTCATTCTCTGCGGCGACCTCAATGTGGCCCATCAGGAAATCGATCTGGCCAATCCGGCATCGAATCATAAAAATGCTGGATTCAGTGATGAAGAACGAGGGAAAATGACAGACCTTCTGTCAGCCGGTTTCACCGATAGCTTCCGTTTCCTCTATCCAGATAAAAAGGAAGCCTATTCCTGGTGGAGCTATTTCGCTAAATCCAGAGAAAGAAATATCGGATGGAGAATCGACTACTTCATCGTGTCTAATGATTTGCAAAAACACATCCAAGACGCTTCCATCCATCCAGAAATACTCGGCAGTGACCATTGCCCGGTGGAATTGGATATTACATTGTAGTCTCTATCGCCAGTGCATCACAATAAATGAAAATGGCTAGCGATTACACGTTTCTCAGGTTGCTCAAGTTCCTCAGGTTCGCCGAATAAGCTGACGACGCTAGAAAAACATGAAAGAGCCCCTTCCTCAGGAAGGGGCAGGCTCGCTTGCGATCCGGGGATAGGCCGATGAAGAAGAGATGTTTGACCAGCCGTCTTTGCAAAATGCCAACACCTTGGTAGTCTCGTTACAATGCATATCGCTAGTGCGAGCTATCCCCCCTGCCCCCCTTTCAGAGAAAGAGGGTAACCGCTAGTGCAAATGCCGCTTCTCCCCCTAATCCCTAGTCACCAACACATTATAATGCGGCGCTTCCAAATTTGATGCACCGCCACCACCATTCCTCATTTCTAATTTCTCATTCCTAATTGCATGTAGAGGAGGTGTTTCCATGGTCAATGAAAGTGAGCCCTATATTTCTGTGGTAGAAAAAAAGCCTGCCAAAAGCAGCTTGCACAATCAGGTCTTATCGGATGCATTGACATTTATTACTTTACCTGTTTTTTCTGCGTTGATACTCATCGCTATTTTACTCATTTATGATATGAATCAGCGAGAGCCTTTAGATCCCGTGGTCTATTATTTCTTCATTGCAGCAGTGCTTGTGGTCATTTTCTTAAGTGCCCGTCTCAATTATGAACTGCACAATCGAGAGCGAAAGCAAGTCATTCTGCCTTTGCAACAAATGTCCATGGCGGCCCGGGCCATTCAATATGGCAATTACAACATCGTGGTGGATCATTATAGCAATGATGAGTTAGGCCAAGTTTGCGATTCCTTCCGGACCATGCAGACCTATCTCAGAAATACCATTGCTGAGCGAGCCCATGCGAATACAAGCCGAAAGATTCTATTTTCCGGTATTGCCCATGACCTGCGCACACCACTGACTGCCATCATGGGATATACAGAAGCGTTGCAATTGGGGCTAGGAAAAACAGAAGAAAAGCGTACCCAATATTTAAATTCTATTTCTACCTGTGCCGATGATTTATCCAAGCTGATTGATGAGCTGTCATTGTACAACAAACTTTCCACCAGCCGCATCATCTGCCATCCACATCCGATCAATTTCAGTAAAGTCATTCATACTTTCATTGATGAAGACAAGGATTACCTCCTATCTCGCCAAGTCAATGTGCATTTTGACACCGATGATTCCTTGATCGCCATGCTGGATGAAAAAGAATTTCAAAGAATTATTTTCAATTTGCTTGCAAATACGATAAAATACAGAAGTAAGGATACTTCTGACGTTTTAATTTCTTTGAAAAAGAAAGGAACCATGGCGGAATTCATTTACCAAGATGATGGACCTGGCGTTCCGACAGAAAAGCTGTCTCATATTTTTGAAGCATTCTATAGAACCGATGAAGCACGAAGCAAGACTAGCAACGGCAGTGGGCTGGGGCTTGCCATTGTAGCAGAAATTATCACTGCTCACAAAGGCCGCTATCGGGCGGAAAATGAAAATGGGCTGAAATTAATTTTTGAAATTCCATTAGCAGAAGGGAGTACTATTTAAAATGACAAACGTACTTGTAGTAGAAGACGAACCAAAAATTGCTGACATGGAAAGGGACTTTCTGGAAGGTTCCGGATACAAACCCTATGTCGCTGACAACGGGGAAGATGCACTGAAAATTATGGACGAAGTCCATATCGATGCCATCATTCTTGATGTAATGCTTCCCGGCGAAGATGGATTTTCTCTATGCCGCAAAATGAGAGAACGCACTGACGTACCGATTATTTTTGCCACCGCTCGCACAGAAGACGCAGATATCGTCAGAGGCTTGGGACTCGGCGCCGATGACTATATAGTGAAACCATTCCGCGGCACAGTACTGATGGCCCATCTCCGTGCCCAGCTGGCTACCCACAACCGCCTGCTCAACAAAGACACCATTCATCCACAGACAGAACGAGGCATCACCGTAGCAGATATCACCATCCGCCCGAAAGCCCGTCAAGTTCTTCTGGGAGGCAAAGATGTCACTTTGACTGGTAAAGAATTTGACCTGCTCTATTTCCTGGTGCAGCACCCCAATGAAGTATTCTCCAAAGAACAGCTCTTTGAAAAAATTTGGAGCTTCGATCCCATTGGCGAACCAGCCACCGTTACCGTTCACATTAACCGTCTCCGTGACAAACTGAAAAACGTCTGCGGCCACCCCTATGAAAGAATTGAAACCGTCTGGGGCTCCGGCTATCGCTTCCATTTGGACTGAGGAAATAGGTTACTCAGGTTACTCAGGTTACTCAGGTTACTCAGGGTTCTCAGGGTTCTCAAAGTTCTCCTGTTCTTAGATATTCATCAATTTCTAAGAGCAGGAGAACCTTTTATTATCCCTTCAGTAAACCAACTATGTTTCACTCGCCCATTACTATTAACCACTAATCCCTAGCGCCTAACCCCTAGCTACTATATTCCAGTCACCAGTCACTAGTCACCAAAATCCTCTTGCATTTTCCAACTAAGTATGATACAATACATTTCGTCGATATGCCGGAGTGGCGGAATGGCAGACGCAGCAGACTCAAAATCTGCCGATAGCAATATCGTGTGGGTTCAAGTCCCACCTCCGGCACCAAGATAAAAAGACTGAAACCTGATTATGGTTTCAGTCTTTTTTTATTTATATGAATATTTTAAAAAGGTATTATCCTGCTGATTTCTATAATCCAACATATAAAAAATCCCGCTTGGTCAGAGGTTATAAAGGTTATAAAAGGGTATGGACATATGATCTTAGTCATACCCTTTTATAACCCTTAGCCAAGCGGGATTTTTTATCATGTTAGAAAACAGGAATCTGTAGAATAATACCCTTTTCTCCCATCCTATATTCTCGATGATGTACCAACTATAAAATCACAAACCTTATTTTTCAATTCCTACAAAGGTATAGTCTTTATCTTCTACCGCTTTCTTGATATCAGCGTCGGATACTTCGCTGGAAAGTGTCAGCACAGCGGTACCTGTTTCGTGAGATACTTCTGCTTTTTCTACGCCTGCAAGAGCTTCCAGTGCTTTCTTTACAGCGGCTTCACAATGACCACACATCATACCTTCAATTTTAACTGTTTCTTTCATGGTTGTTTCCTCCTTTGGAATCATAGAAATATATTCATAATCTGCCTCAGCCAGTGCTTTTTTCATGGTGGCTTCTGCAGGTTGTGAGCTGTAATTTACCTTGACCTCACCGGTGGTGTGATCGGCTACGACGTTTTCAATGCCCGGAATCGATTCCAGGGCTTTTTTCACGTGGGCTTCACAGCGCTCACACATCATGCCTTTCACCAAGATGGTCATTTCATGGGTTTCTTTTGTTTGTGTATTTTCTTTTTTCTTTTCTATCATAGGCCATGCTCTATGCTTCATAGGCTTATCCTTTTTCGTGTTATATATAGAGAACAGATTGAGCCGAAGTGCATTGAGACATACAGTCACACTAGAAAGGGACATGGCTGCGGCGCCCCACATGGGATTCATGGAGATTCCTGGATACAACCCAGCGGCCACCGGAATGAGAAGTACATTGTAAGCGAATGCCCAGAAAAGGTTTTCATGGATATTTCTTACGGCTTGCCGAGACAAGCGAATCGCTGCTGCTGCATCGGTCAGTTTAGAATTCATCAGCACAATATCTGCCGAATCGATGGCTACATCGGTGCCAGCTCCAATGGCCATACCAATGTCTGCTCGTGTTAGCGCCGGTGCATCATTGATACCATCGCCCACCATGAGAACTTTGCCCCGTTCCTGTAATTCTCGGATCACCGCTTCTTTGCCATTGGGCAATACCCCAGCGAAGATATGGTCCACGCCTGCTTTCTTACCTATGGCCTGGGCGGTCTTTTCATTGTCCCCAGTGAGCATCACCACTTCTATGCCCATGCGATGCATCTGTCGAATAGCTTCTGCGGAATCTTCTCGAATCACATCGGCCACGGCAATGCAGCCCAACAGTTGATTTTCTTTAGCAAAAAACAGAGGCGTTTTTCCTTCATCTGCCAAGCGGGCAGCTGTTTCTTCCATTTCTTTGACCGACACCAAAGTAGAAATATAATCCATTGAACCACCGTACAAAGTGGTATTTCCCAGCTTGCCGGTGAGCCCCTTCCCAGGTAATGCATTCCACTGGGTCAATTCCAGGGCTTCCAGATTTCGTTTGGTTCCTTCTTCCGCAATGGCTTTAGCCAATGGATGCTCCGACAATGTTTCCAAGCTGTATGCAGCTTCCAGAAGTTCTTTTTCTGAAATACCCGGAACCGGTAGAATATCGGTCACTTTCGGCTTTCCTTCCGTAATGGTTCCGGTCTTATCTAACGCAGCAATCTGAATTTTTCCTGCCATTTCCATGGCCTCACTGGTCTTGAAAAGGATTCCCTTCCGTGCGCCCATGCCATTGCTCACCATAATAGCTACCGGTGTAGCGAATCCCAAAGCACAGGGACAGGACACCACCAACACGCAAATGGCAAATTCCAACGAAGTGGCAACTCCGCTTCCTAAGAAAAGATGCACCAGGAAAACCAACACAGACAGCACAACCACCGCCGGAACAAAGACAGCGGATACCCGATCAGCCAAGCGGGCAATAGGTGCTTTCGTGGCTGCCGCTTCACTGACCATGCGAATGATTTGTGAAAATGTGGTATCCTCCCCTACGCGACTGGCCGTGGCACGAAGATAGCCATTGGTATTGATAGTGGCCGCACTAACAGAATCCCCGGGGCCTTTTTCTACCGGTACCGATTCGCCGGTCAAAGTAGACTCATCGATAGCACTATTTCCAGATAGAAGCACCCCATCGACCGGAATGGATTCTCCCGGTTTGACCACAAAAACATCTCCCACTTGTACTTCTTTGATATCCACTGTCACAAGGTCGCCATCTCGTTCCAAAGTGGCCGTTTTCGGTGCCATTTTCATGAGCTGCTTCAAAGCATCGGTGGTACGCCCTTTGGAAATCGATTCCAATAGTTTTCCCACCGTAATCAGCGCAGGTATCATGGCAGCCGATTCAAAATAGAGCTGGTCATGATAGAGACTCATGATGTTCATATTAGACACGCCGTTGGTGATGAGCCAGGTCATTTTGTAGAACACATACAAGGACCAACCAAAAGATACGCCAGAGCCCAAAGCCACCAGCACATCCATATTGGGCGCTCCATGACGGAAAGAGCGGTACCCAGAAATAAAGAATGCCCGGTTCACCAGCATTACTAAGGCAGCCAGTATCATCTGTGTCAATGCCAGTCCCAAATGATTGTGAGCTAAGAAGGACGGTACCGGCCAATCAAGCATATTGTGTCCCATGGTGATATACATAAGCACCACAAGAAATACCAAGGATGTGATGAGCCGCTTTTTCAGTTTCGGCGTTTCATGATCCTGCAAGGCTTCCTCTTCCTGAGAAATCAAATCGCTGGCTGCCCCTTGGGCACTGTTTCCCATAGGCTTGGCTCCATAACCAGCGGCTTCCACCGCAGAAATAATGGCCTGCGGCGAAGCACTTCCTTCTACGGTCATAGAATTTGTCAAAAGCGACACCGCCACCTTCTCTGCTCCCGGTACGGCAGAAGCAGCCTTCTCCACATGGGCCTGACAAGCGGCGCAAGTCATACCGGTCACGATGTATTGTTTTTTTGTCATTACTTCACCTCTTTCATTTTGGTGACTCGTGACTGATGACTAGTGACTGGGCAATGATGTTAAGTTAAGGATTTGTGTTAACAGGTATAATTCCATTAGATTTAATAGGTTACTTAAGTTTCTCAAGTTGCTAAGGTTGCTAAGGTTGCTCACGTTTCTCGAATGTGCTAATACTCGATAGCATTATCATCTCATTTGGGTCCCTTTTAGAACCTTTAGTACCCTTAGAACCCTGAGAACCCTGAGAACCTTTTTCAAAGAAGAAAGCATTGCGTATTTTACTTAACTTAATAGCATTTATCTCCATAGGAAAATGCTGATTATACTACGCTTTTCCTAATCCCTAGCCACTGATCCCCAGGTACTCACTTTCCCAGTCACTAGTCACGAGTCTACCAGTCACTCATTTCATTAATTTCTGCAACATACTGCAGAATTCATCCACCTTGTCCTCTTTCCCCTCCCGAATATCCTCTGCTACGCAGCCTTTGATGTGCGCTGCCAAGAGCAATTTATTGAAACTGTTTAATGCATTGGACACCGCAGATACTTGCATCACGATGTCGGGACAATAGGCATCGCTTTCTACCATTTTTTCAATGCCTCGGATCTGCCCCTCCATGGTTTTCAACCGGGTCATCAAATTTTTTCGTTCCCGTTCCGTCCGCTCCGTGTGACGACAGCAGGAACATTCCTCTTTGATTTCTTTTATTTCAGACATGTCATCTTCTCCTTTTACAGAAATAGGTTGCTCAGGATTCTAAAGTTGCTCAAGTTTCTCAGGTTTCTTGAATGAGCTGAATACGCTATCTAAGACTACTGCCAACTGCTAACCGTTAACTGCCAACTTCTTTCTCTCACGCCCATATACTATCCCCCCCTGGGGTCCCTTGTCAAGAGCAGTGAGGAATTAGGAATTAGGAGTGAATGAAGGGGCGCACAAAATTTGGAAGCGCCCCAATACCTCTTTTTAAAAAAAAGAAAAGAGCTTGGAAGAAATTGACTAGTATCTTCCGAGCTCTTTTTAGATTAAAAATGCGGCGCTTTATAAGTTGTTGCGCCACCACCACTCCTAACTCCTCACTCCTAACTCCTCACTATTCTTTGCAATGTCCGCTACAACCACCAAACCGCTAGTGTCTGTTTGATTCCACATGAGCGGCGTCAATGTGGGATATCCCTGATGGGCCCAGTACACATCGGTCGCTGGGTCATCATTGGGAAGGGCTTTCCCGGAAAGCCAGAATCCTAAGTGCCCCGATGGATCGCGCATTTCTTTGATGGCATTATCATACCGCTGGAGTCCCAATTTCACTACTTTGAGATGTTCCCAAGATAGGTGGTCCGCCGGTTTGGGCATATTCAGATTGAGAATTCCCTGGTATTTCTTTTCCACAAAATAGGTTTGAATCACATCCAATGCAAAAGTGGACGCCACATCGAGGAACTCTTCCTCTTTTGTTGTTTCTGCGGACACAGAAATGGAAGGAATACCATAAAAAATGCCTTCCAATGCGCCAGCCACGGTGCCGCTATAGATACAATCGCTTCCTGTGTTGTACCCATTATTGATGCCCGACACAATGAGATCCGGTTTGTCACCTTTCAGCCAATGTTCCAAAGCCAGTTTACAACAATCTGCGGTGGTCCCACTACAGGAGAGTACAGAAATCCCCTCTCCATAGCTTTCCTTGTGCCACAACCGAAGAAATGTCTGAAGAGATAAAGAGCTGGAGCAAGAACTGCGTCCCTGGTTCGGTGCAATCACCGTCACACGTCCCAAAGCGGTCAATTTCTTCGCCATAGCTATAATGCCCGGCGCTTCAAAGCCATCGTCGTTGGTTAGAAATATGTGCATAAATGATCCTTTCTGAAAAGGTTAGCAGTTGGCAGTTGGCAGTTGGCAGTTGGCAGTTAACCGTTTACTGTTAACTGTTTACCGTTTACTGTTAACTGTTTACTGTTTACTGTTTACTGCTTACTGCTAACCGCCTACTCCCTACGGTGCTTTTCAAAGAACAAGAAAATAATCGGAATGACCAAAAGAGTAAATACGGTGGATGTGATAAGTCCGCCGATAATAACCCAAGCCATGGAGCTTCTGGTTTCTGAACCAGCCGTAATCGCCAATGCGGTAGGAAGCATGCCTACGATCATGGTGAAGGTGGTCATCAGAATTGGGCGAAGTCTAGCCCGTCCTGCTTCTACCACTGCCTCTTTGGCCTTCATGCCCTGTTGATGCATCAAAGTCAAGGTATAGTCCAAAAGAAGGGTCCCATTTTTCGCCACCACACCATCCATGACGATGATACCAATCATGGAATACAAGTTGATGGTATCGTTCATCAGAAACAGGAACAGCAAGGAACCAATCAAGCCAAAAGGCAGGGAAAACATGCGGATAAAAGAGGTTTTCGCTGATTCATAAAGTACAGACAGAATCATATACACCAAAAGCATACCCATCAAAAGTGCACTTAAAAGTTCAATGAAACTTTCCCGCATGCTGTCGGCCTGTCCAGAGAAACGGAAGGAGACAGATTTCGGAAGCCCCAGTTGGTTCAAATCATGGGTTACTTCTTCAATGACCTGGCTCAAAGGGCGACTGCCTGGATTTCCGCCGATAATAATGGAACGCTGCTTATCAGTTCGATTGATGGTAATAGGTCCCACTTCATCTTTGATTTGTGCCACATCAGACACATGGACAATGCCCTGCTTGGTCTGAATCGGTACGGCTCCCAAGTCAGAACTTTTATAACTTTCTCCGCCGGCAAAGTACACATTGATATCCGTATCATTGCCATCGTTCAATGCATCGTTAGGAAGTACCCCAGCCCCAGCACCGCTAATGGCAGAGGAAAAGGTATCATAGAGCTCTCCCACGGTGACGCCATAATATTTGAGTTTTTCCCTATTCGGAATGATCGATATTTCTGGCAGCCCTTCCTGGTAGGTAGAGCTTACATCGGTAACGCCATAGTTTCCCTGTTTCAGCATGGCTTGCGCCATTTCAGATGCCCGAATCAGGTCTTTCATGTCATTGCCGCGAAGTTCCAATCGGAATGCACCGCCACCTTGCCCCAGACCGCCGCCGGACGTGCCCGATACAGAGGCCTGGTCTTCTTTGATTCGCACATCTCCATCTGTGATGTGGGTAGCAATCCACTGCCGCATCTCATCGGTGATGTCCCAAATAGACCGGTCCCGGTCCTGCCTATCCACCAAAGACACTCGAACACGACCGGAATTGACGCCATTGCCACCACCCACCATGGCCATGTAATTTTTTGCTTCCGGAAGCTGGGCCAAATAATTTTCTATTTGGGTGGTCACCTTATCGGTTCGTTCGATACTGGCATCAGTGGGCAGCTGAATCTGCACATTGAAACCACTTTCGTCAGTCCGTGGCATGTACTCCGTACCAATCCATCCCAAAGGTACCATAGATACGGTCAGGAAAAACGCAATGGCTACCGCGGCGAATAATTTCTTCTCATGGAAAAAGCTCCAGTGCAGAAGTTCACTATACTCTTCTTCCCAGTGCTTCTCTAATCGGTCTATGGCTCGCCATAGTTTGGTATCCGGCACATGCAGTCCGTTTTTAAAAAACTTCGATGCCAGCATAGGCGTCAGCGTAAAGGAAATAAAAAGAGAGAACAGGGATGCAAAGACAATAGTCAAGCCAAACTGTTTGAAGAATTGTCCGGTCATGCTATTCATGAAAGCAATAGGCAAAAAGACCACCACGTCGCACAACGTAATAGCAATGGCGGCCATGCCAATTTCCATACGACCATTGATGGCCGCTTCCTGTGCATCTTCCCCTTTGGATAAATGGCGATGAATATTTTCCAGTACCACAATGGAATCATCCACCAGGATACCAATACAAAGGGTCATCCCCATCAGGGACATCATATTGAAAGTGAATCCTGACAAATACATCACGAAAAATGTGGAAATCAGTGACGTCGGTATAGCAATGATAACCGATGCGGTGGAGCGCCAGCCTCTTAGGAAGAAGAACAGCACCAATCCAGTGGTGATAAGCCCTTCTATCAGTGTCCCTAATGTATTGTGTAATGCGGTTCTAACGTAGTCCGCCGAATCATTGACCACCACAAACTGATAATCCGGATATTCCCGTCGTATTTCTTCTAAGACCTGCATCACCCCATCGGCAGTGGACACCAGATTGGCATTACTATTTTTGTAAATAGAAATACCGATGGCATCCTGCCCGTTAATGCGAGCAAACCTGGAGACCTTCTGGTCTTTTCTGACTACATCGCCAATGGCTGTTATAGGAATACTGCTTCCATCCGGTGTAGTAAGGTGAATTTTTCGTATGTCTTCCACCGTATCATACTGGGCACTGAGGCGAATCTGGGTCTGCCTGGTATCCGTATAAGAGGACCCCGCCGGAGCCAATTTGTTTTCCTTCTTCAGTGTGCTGACGATGTCGCTCATGGAAATACCATAATGAGCGAGCTTATCTCGATTCACACGAATGGCGATTTCCTTATCGCGCCCCCCATGAAGTTCCACATCGGACACACCGTCCGCTTTGGTAAATTCATTGGTCAGCGTGTTGTCCGCCAAAGAATACATATCATCCAATGGATGACTAGACATCATAGCCAAATCGATAATAGGCGCCGCATCCATATCACGCTTTTCCACCACCGGGTCGTCCGCATCGTCAGGAAGTTTTCGACGAATGGCATTCACTTTCTGGGCTGCATCGATAGCGGCAGCGTCCGCATTGGCATCAAAATTAAGTTCCAATGTCACCTGGCTGCGACCGGTCTTCGACTTCGACGTGATGTGCTTCACATCCGATACGGAAGACAATGCATCTTCCACCGGTTTGGTAATTTGCTGCTCCACCGATTCTGCGTCGGCCCCATCGTAGCGAACACTGACCACCACATAAGGCACGTTAATATTCGGATAGAGCTCCACGCCAATCCGCCAATAACTGTACAATCCAAGCACCACGAAGAAAAGTACAATCATAAAAATGCCGATCGGATGGGTGACAGAGTATCGTGTCAAATTGAAACGATGCATCTCACGCCTCCTTATGAATCACATCCACGGTCATTCCATCTTTCAATTTAGAAATATTGGTCACTGCCACCTGGTCCCCTTCGGACAGTCCCTTCTTGATTTCCAGGAAATCATCATTGGCAAGTCCAAGACGAACCGCCACCTTTTTGGCCGTTCCATCGGAAGTAATCACAAACACAGATTTCTTTCCATTATCATCCACCACGGCAGCCTTTGGTAAGAAAAGCGTATCCTTCCGCTGCACCGCTGTCACATCGCACTGCCCAAACATGCCGCCCCGCACCTTACCAGAAGAGGCATCCAATTCCAAACGCACTCGATAGGAACGAGTCGAAGCGTCAATAGAAGGACTGATGTAAATCAATTTTCCAGCCACCGTATCCCCCAAGGAATCGATGTCCACATCTACATCCAGGCCTTCTCGCAAAATAGTCATATCCTGCTCGGCCACATCACAATCCATATACAAATGGCTATTATCTACCACGGTCAATAGCTTTTGTCCCGAAGTAGCCCACTGGCCCACTTCTGCCTGGCGATAACCAATGATTCCATCAATCGGAGAAACCAGCGTCATATCTTCTGCCTGGGCTTCCAATGCATCCACCGTATACCGCGCCTTCGCCGCTGCGGCATTCTTTGCGGCAATCACTGCCGGACTACCGCCTACCATCTGGTTTGTCAAACTATCCAACGCCGACTTGGCTTCCATCATGGTCCGGTATTTATCATCCCGCTCCTGCATGGACACTGCTCCTTGCTCAAACAACGTCTGGTACCTTTCATAGGTGGTACGTGCATTGTCATAATCACTTTGGGCCTTCATGGTTCCTGCTTCATAGTTGGACCGACTCTCCACCGCCTCGGCTGCGGCCTGATCACTTCCGGCACTATTTTCCTGGATAGAAATCAAAACATCCTTCGTATCCTGAGTGAGCAATACGTCGCCCTGGTGTACTTGGCTGCCTAAGTCCACAGAAATAGACGCAATGCGTCCCCCATACTTAGGAGAAATATCCACCGACGCTTTTGGCACCGTCTCCCCGGAAAGAATAACCCGCTTCATCATATCCTGCTTCTTCATGGTGGTTACTTCCACCGCAGGACGAAGTGCCTCCAGCTTCTTTCCCCCATTGCCTCGATGGGTATACGCATAAATTCCCACCATGGCCAAAAAGAGAATCACCAACCAGGCTATATATTTAAAACGTTTATCATGCATCCATTGGGTAGACATAATTTTTCTCCTTAGTTAAAAGGTTCTGTGAGAGCAGGTTCTGCTGGAACCAGTTTCCTCTGCAAGTCAATGATATGAAACCGCTATCATAAGGTTCTGTGGGAGTCAGTTCCGTTTGTGAATCATTGGTGTGAAACCGCTATCATAAGGTTCTGTAGGAATCAGTTCCACTTGTAAATCATCGGTATGAAACTGCTATCATAAGGTTCTGTGGGAATCGGTTCCCTTTGTAAATCAATGGTATGAAACCGCTATCATAGGGTTCTTAATTACCAGTCACCAGTCATCTCTATTATACCTTTTTCCTGACACTATGACGAACTATTCTTCCGATTATATAAAAAATTAACACTAGGTTTAGTATAGCTAATAAGTCATTCATCCACTCGCTATGTATTTAATAACTATAACAAAATGTATGTACTTGGATGCGTAGAAATAGTTGTGAGGGGTTTAAGGTTTTCCTTCCTGATTCATCTTGCACAACCAACCGTTTTAAAAGTGGCATTGATTTAAGATTTATCCACAGGATGCTCCCTAAACCTAAAACCAATGCCACTTACTTCACTCGTTATTGGTCAACTATGAACTCGGAAAATAAACATTAACCCCATAATGCGACGAAATTTGCAATATCTCCATATTTTATATATAAATACAACAAAAAGTACTTGCAATTTTCAGTGAAATAGTGCATAATAATACTCGTCAGTTACATATGGGCGATTAGCTCAGCTGGGAGAGCGTCTGCCTTACAAGCAGAATGTCAGCAGTTCGATCCTGTTATCGCCCACCATAAACTGAAAGAAGCAATTAGCGATTTTACCGCTGGTTGCTTCTTTTATTTTTACCATTTTCCTCATTTATTATTTAGTGAATGCTCGATAATTCATACGCCCGATATTTACTGAATATATGCAGTGAAATATTGTCATGGAGGTGCATAGGAATACGGGCTATTGTGCAGATTTCTGTGCACTTACTGTTGTTGGTTGTTAGTTGTCGGTTGTTTGGAGTGTGTCAAGTATTTTGTGTAAAATTTTTCATGAATTATTAGAAAATCCTAC
>SAMEA104315425__coassemble_1281_pt1 | contig 13831 bp, 7 predicted proteins | sample SAMEA104315425__metabat2_low_PE_033 | metagenome-assembled genome bin SAMEA104315425 (sample SAMEA104315425) | gut metagenome | biome: Monkey gut; feature: monkey-associated habitat; material: faeces | place: China | collected 2013
AGTAATGCTGTTAAGTTAAGCGAGATATGCGATGATTTCTGCTGATGCAAAGGTTACTCAGGTTTCTCAGGCTACTTAGGTTTCTCACGTTTCTCAAATGAGCTAATGACGCTAGCGTCTATCAGCACATTCGGAGAACCTGAGCAGCCTGAGAATCCTGAGAAACTTGAGCAACCTGTTACTACGAGCGGAATCATACCTGCTAACGCAAATCCTTAACTTAACAGCATTGCTTCTCTAGGGGGGAACGGTATAACCGTTATGCTTACTTTGTATAAAAAGGGGTATTGGGGCGCTTTTTAATTTGTGTGCCCATTCCAACACTCCTCACTCCTCATTCCTAACTCCTAATTATAGGATAGCGTGGTAAATGACAAATGAAATAAATGGTGTTACTTCACAAACATCGTTCCCAGGCCTTCGTCGGTGAGGAGTTCGATCAGGAGGGCGTGGGGGACTTCGCCGTTGATGATGAAGACTTTCTGTACGCCGTCTTTGAGGCCATCGGTGCAGGCGTCGACTTTTGGAATCATGCCGCCGGAGATGGTACCGTCTTTTTTCAGTGCTTCTACTTCTGGCATGGTCAGTTCTTTGTAGAGGGTTTCTGGTTTCTTCGGGTCCGCCATGACGCCTTCGATGTTGCTCATGAAGACCAGACATTCTGCGTGGAGGGCAGCGGCGATTTTGGTAGCGGCGGTGTCTGCATTGATATTGTGGGGCTGTCCTTTTTCATCGACCCCTACAGAGGAAATGACTGGAATATAGCCACCAGCCAAGAGGTTGCAGATGATGTCGGTGTGAACGTCATCGATTTCACCGACCAGTCCCAGTTTTTCGTCTTTGGTATGAACCTGGATGAGATTGCCGTCGATACCGCAGAGACCCACGGCTTTGCCGCCCAAAGCAATCAGGTCTGCGACCAAACTTTTATTGACTTTGCCAGCCAGTACCATCTGGACCACTTCCATGGTGTCTTTGCCGGTGACCCGGAGTCCGTTTTCGAAATGGGATTCGATGTGAAGTTTATCCAACATAGAATTGATATCCGGGCCGCCGCCATGGACGAGAATGACGTTGACGCCGATGAGGCGAAGAAGAAGGATATCTTCCAAAACATTTTTCTTGAGCTGTGGATCAGTCATAGCGTTGCCGCCGTATTTAGCAACGATGCATTTTCCGGTGTATTCTTTAATGTATGGGATGGCCTGGCTTAAGATTTCTGCGCGAATGGCATTACTGGTATTCATACGATTTTACTCCTTTTTTCTTTTATGTGGATAGAGGGAATAGTTAGAAGTGAGAAGTTAGAAGTGGGGAGTGGTGGAAGGGGCGCACAACATTTGGAAGCGCCCAATACCCCTTTTTATATAAATGGGAAATTACGTGAGAAATATACCGTGCGTAATGCGTAACTTCAGTTGGTTTATTATGGGGAGTAAACGTCAGAATAACTGGAATCGTATTGGGGACAGATTCCTATTTCTTACTTTTGGCAATGTGTTTATGACATAGAAGGGGTTCATTGCTAAAAGTACTGGGTTACGCACTACGCACGGTATATTTCTCATGGGAGGTGATTTTATTATTTTGAGGGGCGCTTTATAAGTTGTGCGCCCCACCTTCACTCCTCACTCCTAATTCCTCACTCCTAATTGTATTTAAAGAACAAGTCCTGTTTCTGGTGCCAGGCCCAGCATGAGGTTCATGCATTCTACAGCGGCACCGGAAGCGCCTTTGCCCAGGTTATCGAACAGGGAAACCACCTGGATACGATCGTCGTTGCCGGTGATGTGGATGGTCAGGCTGTCTTTGCCGGCATTTTCATTGGCTGCCAGGAAGAGTTTGTTTGTTTCTTCTGTGGACAGGGGAGAAACGTGAATCAGAGCGGAGTCTTTGTAATGTTTCTCGTAAATGGTGTGGAAATCATCGATGGTGATGTCTCCTGGGAGGCCACAGGGAAGCTGCAGGAAGTGAGTATGGAAACCGATGGTGACTTCCATGCCAGCGTAGTAGTCAGCCACGATAGGCGAGAAAAGTGGTGCTTCAGCCAGTCCGCAGACTTTCATGATTTCCGGCAGATGCTTATGAGTCTGAGACAGTCCGTACTGACGAGGCGATTCCAGTGGGGTATCTTTTTCTTGTTCATACTGGTGAATCATATTTTTTCCGCCGCCGCTGTAGCCAGTAAGGGAAATACAGTGAAGCGGGTAATTGATAGGAAGTACTCCGGCCTGAACCAGTGGATACAGGATGGAAATGACGCCGCTGGCGTGGCATCCTGGGACAGCCACTTTCTGAGCGGTCTTGATGGCATCTTCCTGGGCTTTGGACAATTCCGGGAAGCCGTAAACCCAGTCTTCCTTGGTTCTGTGAGCTGTAGAGGTATCTAAGATACGGATACCAGTGCCTTCGGTGGCAGCTACGATTTCTTTAGAGGCCGCATCGGGGAGGCAGAGGAACATCAAATCTGCTTTTTTCGCAAATTCCACGATGGTGGGGATGTCCTTTTTCTTTTCTTCTGGAAGAGAGAGGAGTTCAATGTCGTTTCTTTTAATCAGACGATCGTGAAGGCGCAGGCCTGTGGTCCCCGATTCTCCGACAATGAATACTTTTGGCAGTGCTTTGGCTGTAGTCATTTGTAATTCCTCCTCTCTTATTTCTCTGGCGTATCAATGGGGTAGTCCGCAAAGGTGGCTACCATGACGGCTTTGATGGTGGGAAGCCGGTTGGCTGCTTCCTGGAAGGCCAGGGAGAATGGCGCTTCGAAAACGTCATCGGTGACTTCGATGCCATCCAAGCCGAACCGTTCATAAATGTCTTTGCCGACTTTGGTCTTGGTGTCGTGGAAAGCGGGCAGGCAGTGGCAGAACACCGTGTCTGGATTTCCTGTATTTTTAATCATATCCATGGTAATGCGGTATGGCATGAACAGTTTGATTCGTTCGCCCCACAGTTCATAGGGATCGCCCATGGTGACCCATACGCCGGTGTAAATCACATCCAGGCCTTTCACGCCTTCTACGGGGTCATCGGTGAAGGTGAAGGTGGCACCGGTTTTCTTGGCGATTTCTTCGCATTTCTTAGTGAAGTCATCTTCTGGGAAGAACTGCTTCGGCCCGATGATGCGGAAATCCATGCCAGCGAGAGCGGCACCAGCCATGAGGGCGTGGGCCATGTTGGACTGACCGTGGCCTACATAGGCATAGGAAATTTGATTCAATGGCTTTTTGAAATGTTCCTTCAAAGTGAGGAAGTTGGCCAAGGTCTGGGTGGGGTGGTCATAATCGGTGAGACCATTCCAAACCGGAACGCCTGCTTTTTCTGCCAGTTCTTCCACAGCACTCTGTTTGAATCCTCTAAATTCGATGGCATCAAACATGGAACCTAAGACACGAGCGGTGTCGGCAATGGATTCCTTGTGTCCGATCTGGCTTCCGGTGGGGCCCAGGTAGGTGGTGTAGGCACCCTGGTCACGGGCAGCCACTTCAAATGCGCAACGGGTACGGGTGGAATCTTTTTCAAAAATGAGGGCAAAGTTTTTGCCTTTCAATGTCTGGATTTCTTTGCCTTCTTTTTTATCTTTCTTGAGCTGGGCAGCCAGTGCAAGATAATAATTGAATTGTTCTGGTGTATAGTCAAGCATGGTCACAAAGGACTTGTTCAGTAAAGTGTTCATAGCGATGTCTCCCATTTTTATTACAATGAGTAATTAGTAACGAGAAATGAGTAATGGTGGAACGGCGCATCAGATTATAAAGCGCCGTTTTTATAATTATGCGGCACTTTATAATTTGTGTGCCGCACCTCAATTGCTCATTGCTAATTACTCATTACTCATTCTTTTTGTGAAAAGATTATAGTGAATTGTTAGATTATTTTTTTAACGCTTCTACTACTGCAGCGGCTTCCATGGTGATGCCCAGGGGCAGGATGGATTCGTCGATGGCGAAGCTGGCGTTGTGCAGGGCCGGGGTTCCCGGTTTGCCGGTGCCGAGCCACATGAAGGCGCCGGGGAATTTTTCCAGGTAGGAAGAGAAATCTTCTGCACACATGGACGGGAATTCTGGCTGGGTGATGTGTTCTTCGCCCAGGTATTCTTTACCGATTTCCTGCAGGAATTTGATCTTTTCTGGGGTATTGATGGTAGCACTGTGACCGCGGACGTAGTTCAGTTCCGAATGGGTGTGGAACATCACATCCAAGCCTTGGAGAATTTCTCCTAACCGTTGTTCCATCTTGTCACGAAGTGCGAGGGTGTAAGTTCGGACGGTGCCCTCCAGGTAAGCGTCCTCTACACCTACGTTGTAACGGGTGCCCGCATTCATGAGGCCAATGGTGCAAACCACATTTTCCATTGGGTTCATTTCACGAGAAATCAGGGACTGTACATCGATGATGAAATGAGCAGCAGCCACCAACGCATCGGTGCCGTTGTGAGGCTGAGCGGCATGGGTGGATTTCCCTTTCACGTGAACGTAGAAACGATCCGAAGCAGCCATCAGGTTGCCCGGTTTCAAACCGACCACACCGACAGGGAGTTCCGGCCATACGTGAAGGCCGTAGATTTCAGATACGTCGTCCAGCTTGCCGCTATTGGCAATGTGACGGCCACCACCGATGGCAGCTTCTTCTTCCGCCGGCTGGAAAACCAGTTTTACTGTGCCGCACAGCTGGTCTTTCATTTCATTCAGTACAGCGGCGGCTCCTAAGAGAATGGCCATATGGCTGTCATGGCCGCAGGCATGCATGACGCCTTTGTGCTTGGAAGCAAAGGGAAGTCCTGTCTGTTCGGTTACTGGAAGGGCATCCATGTCGGCACGAAGGGCAACGGTTTTGCCAGGCTTCCCGCCTTTGATGGACCCAAGAACCGCATTCTGGAAAAATCCAGTTTCAAAAGGAATACCCAGCTTGGTTAATTCTTCCTGGATGTATTTGGATGTATTCACTTCTTCTCCAGATACTTCCGGGTAGCTGTGGAAATGCCGACGCCATTCGACGGCTTTTGGAACAATTTCTTCAACTTTGGCTTTCAATTCTTCTTTACACATTCTAGTGAACCTCTATGCTCTTTCTGGTAAGTTTATACGGTATATACAAGTTAAATTATCTCTTTTGTAAACTTGCTTCTGCAATAAATGCGGTAAAACTTACGAAAATGATGAAATTTGATTGATTTGAATTGTGATAATTATACAGCTATAGGAATAAACATGCAAGAGAAAAATGAAATATTTTTCATAATTTTGCATATTTTTATAATGTTGCTGGTTGCTGGTTGCTGGTTATTGGTTGTTGGTTTATGCTCCGCGTTCCCTATTGGCAAATAGCACAAATACAAAATGCTATGGGGTTATGGTTTATGTTCCGAGTTCTTTTGTGGTCAACTTGCTTTTAGCAAAGTGTCATTGGTTTAGGGTTTAAGGTTTACATGCTACTCCCTAAACCTTAAACCAGTGACATTTTGCATTTGTGCTATTTGACAGTTATGAACTTGGAACATAAACCTTAAACCTACAACGAACAACAGATGACAGACAATCAATAATAATTGTTATATAATACTGATTATCAAATGGAAATGGACATTGGTGACTGGTAGACTGGTGACTCGTGACTAGGCCTATGTTTTTCCTATTACCAGTCACGAGTCACTAGTCACCAATTATCTAATATCACATAGCAATGTTGTTAAGTTAAGCGAAATATGCGATGATTTCTACTGATATAAAGGTTACTCAGGTTACTTAGGCTTCTCACGTTTCACAAATGAGCTAATGATGCTAGCGTCTATCGGCACATTCGGGGAACTTGAGCAACCTGAGAGCCCTTAGAAACTTGAGCAACCTGTCACCACGAGCGGAATCATGTCTACTAACACAAATCTTTAACTTAACAGCATTGATACCACACAGGAGATATCATGAATAAACTTGTACTCACTATATTGACTTTATTTCCTTTCTCCATAGCTGGAGCCGCGGAGTATGCTCTGCCGTCGGTGGTGGTGACTGCGGAGCGGCAGGCGATTTCGACAAAGCAGGAACCCCAATCGGTGACGGTGATCACAAAGGAAGACATAGAGCGGAAAGGGGCGTCCAATGTATCGGAAGCATTGGCTGATGTGCTGGGCCTCGACAGTTCTCGTGGCAGTCAGAACAGCACGTCCGCCATGGGGGGCCATCAGCTCATGCTTCGAGGAATGAATACCAATCAAACCCTCGTGCTTGTGGATGGTCATCGATTGGCCGATGAAGATACCAGTCAGACCCAGAATGTGTATATCCTTTCGCGCATGGATGTGTCCCAAGTGGATCGCATCGAAGTGCTTCGCGGTCCGGCGGGGGCCATGTATGGGTCCGATGCCATGGGTGGCGTGATTCAAATTTTCACGAAAAAGCCGGGGAAAAAGGAAATGAACTATGGCTTCCAGTTGGGCAGCCGGGAAAATACCACCCATTTCCGCTATGATCCAGGAAAATGGGGCCGCTGGTCTATGGATGTGCACGGAAGGATTACCAAAGTGCGGCCTATTTCCTTTAGAAATATAGGACCTGATAGCCGCGGCGTCATGTATGACGGGTACGATACGCCGGCCTATGGGAACCAGCAGCAGTTTGGTATCGATGGGCTTTATGATTTTCAAAATCAGAATGAGAATCAGCTGCGGGTGAGTGTCGATTATTTCCATGAAAAGACCACCTTGGGCATGGCGGACGCAACCATGACGCTGTCTCAAATGACACAGGGAACGGGTATGCCACCGCAAATTGCGGGGCTGGTGCCTCCCATTGTGGTGCAGAAGGAGGCCACCAGTCAGACCGAAAGAAAAGAATGGAGCAGCGCTCTGACTTACACAGGACATACCCCGCGAAATGAGTATGAGGGACGTGTTTACTATAGCCAGATGAAGAAATTTTCAGAAAATTGGAATCATAGGCCGGGCGCCGATGGGATTGATTTGTCTGCGTTCAAAGGAACTATGTTTGAAGGGGCACTTCCTGGTATGCTGCAGCGGATGCAACAGATGTTAGATGAAAAAATGCCCACCTACGCATTTGACCGGGCCCGGTATACCCAGTGGGGCGTCGATGGGAAAGATACATTACACGTTGCAAACCATTCTCTGACTTTTGGTGGCGAATGGTTACAAAATACCTATGAGGGGACCCGTCTGATTTCCCAAAAGACAGAACCAGGGAAAGAAGCAAAACATAGCCGGCAGGAAACAGCCCTGTATGTCAGTGATTGGTGGCAGCTTTCTAATAAATGGCATGTGGCGCCTTCCCTTAGACTGGCAAAGGGCAGCGAATATGATTGGGTAGCAACGCCGAAACTGGGATTCACCTATGAATGGAATGACACCACCCGCATAAAAGCCAATTTCGGCAAAGGCTTCCGGGCGCCCACCATTAGCGAACTCTATCTTCGTATGGATACGGGGCATCCAGTAGCGGTTATCGGAAATTCTGATTTGGTACCAGAAAAATCGACCAGCTATGACGTGGGTTTATCCTGGGAACGGGGCCATACGTCTTATGGAGTATCCTATTTCCATAACCGGGTGAAACATCTCATCGACACCCGGTATATGGGAGATCATTATGAATATGTCAATCGGAGAGAAGCGGACATACAGGGGATGGAAATGACCCTTTTCCATGGCTGGTCAGACCGCTGGACTTTGGAAACCGGCTATACCTACTTGGATGCCCAAGATAGTGCACTTCATACCCGGCTGGACAATCGCAGCCGTCATACCTGGACCACCAGTCTCACCTATGACGATCACAAAGAGTATGGCTTCACTGGGAAAATCTGGGATAGCTTCCATGGGCAATATCATTTCGATGGGGCCGATTATACATACCATTCGGTGAATCTGTCACTGCAGAAGCACTGGGGGAAAACCTACCAGATGACCTTGGGACTATATAATATAGGAAATAAAAAAATAGATGATCTTTATGTCAATGGACGGGAATGGTATGTGGGGATGGAGTATAAATTGTGAAAAGCAGTGAGGAGTGAGGAATTAGGAGTGAGGAGTGGTGGAAGGGGCCCACAATTCATATAGGGCCCCAATTTTATAAAGTGAGCAGTAGGCGGTAGGCAGTAAGCAGTATTTTTTATCGCCAACCGCCAACCGCTAACTGCTAACTGCTAACTGCTAACTGCTAACTGCTAACTGCTAACAAACTACACATCTTTGTAGGTATTTCCTTCAAAATATGCTATAATATTTCCAATACGCAGGCACAACCAACGAGAACGGACAATCGAAGAGATATCTATATCATGGGAGAGACGCTTGTAGCGTTCTCTTTTTTTTACCTGGGATATGGTGATTGGTGACTAGTAGACTCGTGACTGGTGACTAGGAAAATTAATAATTAATCCCAGTCACCAGTTCACCAGTTACCATGTTCCAGAAGATGCGATGACGCATAGGAATAAGACCTGCTTTATAAATGCAGTGAGAAGTTAGAAGTGAGAAGTTAGAAGTGGTGGTGCGGCGCACAAAGTTTGAAAGCGCCGCAAAGTTTTTATATGAATCCATATTCATAACCCCTTATATAAAAGGGGTATAGGGGTGCTTTATGAATTGTGCACCCCTTCCACCACTCCTCACTCCTCATTCCTAATTCCTCACTCCTCACCGACTAAGAATATACCGGTTGAAATTATACTGAGAGTAACATAGGGGCAAAAGGCCCGGCGACCCATGACGCATACAGGAGGAAATATGTACGACACATTTAAAGAATTAGTGACCCGTCCGGAGATTTTGAAAGCCGTAGAAGATATGGGCTTTGAAGAACCGACACCAATCCAGAAAGCGGCTATTCCGGTGGCTGTTTCTGGGAAAGATCTGATCGGCCAGGCCCAGACCGGTACTGGTAAGACCGCTGCTTTCGGGATTCCCCTTTTGGAACGAATTGACCTGTCCAAACCGGGCCCGCAGGCCGTAGTGCTCTCCCCAACGAGAGAACTGGCTATCCAGTCTGCCGAAGAAATCAATCACCTGGCGCAGTACCTTCCGATTCATGCCCTGCCGATTTATGGCGGACAGGACATTGAACGACAGTTCAAAGCACTGCGCAAACATCCAAATATCATCGTAGCTACCCCAGGCCGTCTGATGGACCATATGAAACGGGGCACCATCGACCTGTCTCACGTGCAGAACCTGGTTCTGGACGAAGGGGACGAAATGGTGGATATGGGATTCATCGATGACATCCGCACCATTTTGGCTGGCATTCCTGAAGAACGGCAGACCATGTTCTTTTCTGCTACTATGCCTGGGCCGATTCGTGAATTGGCTGAAACTTTCCTGAAAGAACCGGAAATTGTAAAAATCAAAGCCGCTACTGTCACCATTGACCTGATTGAACAGGAATATATCGAACTGCCAGATCGTCAGAAATTTGATGCCCTGTGCCGCCTTTTGGATATGCAGGACCCAGAACTGGCTATTGTTTTTGTTCGCACCAAACGTCGCTGCGACGAAGTGACGGAAGCACTGAAGAAACGTGGCTACATGGCAGAAGGCCTTCACGGCGACCTGTCCCAGCAGAAACGGGATACCGTGGTTCGTCAATTCAAAGAAAGCACCATCGATATCCTGGTGGCTACCGACGTAGCAGCTAGAGGTCTCGATATTTCTGGTGTCACCCATGTATACAACTTCGATATGCCACAGGATCCGGAAATCTACGTACACCGCGTGGGTCGTACCGGCCGTGCAGGACAGACTGGCCTGGCAACCACCTTCGTTATTTCTAGAGAAATGGGACAGCTCCGGGATATCGAACGTGTCATTCGTCGTCGCATCAAGAGAAGAGCCGTACCGACCCTGTCTGAAGTCATCGAAGGCAACCAGAAAGCAGCCATCGAAAGCCTCGCTGATACCGCGCAGGGCGGCGGTTTGGAAGATTATAGAGAAAGTGCAGAAGATTTGCTGAATGACGTAGATTCTATTTCTCTCGTAGCAGCTGCTATCAAACTTCTCACCAAGCAGCCAGATGTGACCCCTGTCAAAATCACCGAAGAACTGCCGAACTTCCGCAGAAGAAGGGGGAACGGTCCTCGCCGCCACTTCGATGGCGACCGTCCGAGAAGACGGTTCCATAATGGAGAAGGTCGCGGCGATCGCGGAGAACGTCACTTCGATGGTAAACGTCGTCGCTTCGATGGCAACCGCGGCCCCCAAGGACGGAGCCGTCCGAAAAATGGAAAAAATATCCATGAATCCAATTTCAAACCTTACTTCAAAGAAGGAAACTAATCTTGTAATGTGAAAATCCCCTTGTCGATCCGTGGTGTCGACAAGGGGATTTTTATAAGTGAGGCGTTAGGAATGAGGAGTGAGGAGTGTTGGAAGGGGCGCATCAAATTATATAGCGCCCCAATATCCCCTTTTTTATATAATGGTTGCTCGTTAATTCGCTTTCGTTTAAAAAGTGAGGAGTTAGGAGTGAGGAGTGAGGAGTGGTGGAAGGGGCGCAAAAAATTTAGAAGCGCCCCAATACCCTTTTTATAAAAAATAAAATTGACGCAAGGATATTTGCCAAAACTTGTAGAAACCTGTGCACTATTCATTCGTAAAATTGTGCGATATTCCTCAGTAAACACAAGCTAGATGAATTAACGAGCAGCCACTATATAGTGACCAGTCACTAACTTAATGACATTGTGTTAGAAGGAACACATAAGATTTGGAAGCGTCCCCATTCCTTTTTTTATAATAACTGTTCGTTATGCTCTTTTAAAAATCGTTTTAGCAAGAAGGCAAGGAAATAGGGAAAGGTATAAAATGAACCATTAAAGCCAATGTTTTTATTTCCTAGTTTGATTCCATAGTGAATGTCTGGATAATTTTGACTTGTAATCAATCGATTTAATGAGATGGTCGAGCCATCTTGTGCTTTAACTTCGATGGGAACCAGACTATCTCTATCACGTGCCATAAAGTCCATTTTTACGGTTGCTTTTTCATTGCGATAAAAATAAAGTGGGAGACCTTCCTTGGTTAGCATGTCAGCCATGATATTTTCAAAAAGGGCACCTTTATAGATATTAAAATTTTTATTGTATCGCAGATCTTCTTGAGATTCTTCATCTAAAGAGCCCATCAATAGTCCAGGGTCACCAAAATAGAGCTTGCGATCCATGGGATCGTAATTGCCTTTTAGTGGCAATTCTGGTTGTGAAAGATTGTAGCAGATATTGATAATGCCTGCATTTTCAAGCCACTCCAATACACCTGTGTAATCACGATTCCTTGCTCCTTTAGCGACTTTGGAAATTTGAAATTTCTTATTGCTCTTTCCCAAAAAGATAGGAATCATACGGTATACGTTTAAAATTTTTGCCTTGTCCAGACCTTGGGCATATTTGGTGATATCCTCTTCATAGTCTAGTAAAATCTGTTGCTGCATTTGCAAAATATGGGAGTAATTTTTTTGTGAAATAAAACGAGAGACAATAGCCGGCATCCCACCTACCACCATATACTCGAGAAAGACTTGGTATAAGGCTTTCATTTGAGCCGTAGATAATGGTTGAATCTGACGCATGTGTTCATAAAGACTCTCTATTTGGGTAGGCTGATACCCTTTGGCCCAAAGAAATTCTTCAAAATCCAAAGAGTACATGACATAATCCTCTTTGGAACCGACACTATTGGATTCAATCTCTTCATAGTTGATTCCCATGAGGGATCCAGAACAAATGACATCATATCGCTTGTCGAGAGCAAATGATTTCAGGCTGGTAGCCCCTTTACTACATGCTTGGATTTCATCAAAGAAGAGCAGCGTTTGGTAAGGAATGATTGAAATAGAAGGATCAATGAAAGTAATGTTTTGTATAATAGTGTCCACGTCATAGCCATCATCAAAAATACTTCGGAATTTTTCTTGGAGAATAAAATTGATTTCCACAAAATTTTTATACTGTCTTTTGCCGAAATGACGGATAGAGGCTGTTTTCCCGATTTGCCTGGCTCCTTTGACAATCAGAGGTTTGTGATCGGAATCACTTTTCCACTGAAGCAATTTTTGCTCGATTTTACGCGTAAGATAGGGCATTTTATAATGATCTCCTTTGGATAAAATCACATTTTTCCTGCATCTTTTACTATATATTACCACATTTTTCCATACGTTATGAATGAAAATTTTACATTTTTCCATATATTTATAGGGCTTCATCACACATTTTTCCTGTAGAATACTTTCTGGTATTGAGCACCGTAAAGTCTATTTTGATTTTTTTGAAAAAATTTTGATTTTCCTATTGACGAATGAAGGGGAATACTGTATAATCTATAAACGTCACGGGGCATAGCGCAGTTGGTAGCGCACCTGCTTTGGGAGCAGGGGGTCGCCAGTTCGAGTCCGGCTGCCCCGACCATTATGGCTCAGTAGCTCAGTTGGATAGAGCAACCGCCTTCTAAGCGGTGGGTCGTGAGTTCGAATCTCTCCTGGGTCACCAAAAATACTCTTGGTTTTACCAAGAGTATTTTTTTGCCAAACCTGATAAGACAATGAAATCCCATTTCATCTACTTTTCCCTGGTAGATGAAATGGGATTTTTTATTGCTTGTTTTTGTTTAGTTGTTGGTCGTCTGTTGTAGGTTGTTGATTTACCTGCCGGGATCTTTTGTGATATCTTGCCAAGAAAAAAGAGGCATTGGTTTGTGGTTTAAGGGCTAGATGATAACCCTTAAATCTTAACCAATGTCTCTTTGCAAATGTGAAAGGCAGTTAGAAGTGAGAAATGGTGGTGGCGGCGCATAAATTATAAAGCGCCGCAAGTATGAATGGGTGACTGGTGGACTTGTGACTGGTGACTCGGGAAAGGTGATGCTAAACCTTCCCGTTATTTCGGTCGATGGGATTCGTGCGAAATGGCTAATGAGGAATAAGTAAGCAGTTGGTGGTTAGCAGTAGGCAGAAAACCTCTGCAAACTGCTAATAGCCGACTGCAAACAGAATTTTGCTAGGTATGATTTTGAAGGGCTGGTGCAATTTTAATATATGAAGGGAAAAATGGTGACTGGTGGACTAGTGACTAGTGACTAGGGGTGGTTTGGTTTACGTACCGAGTTCTTTGTTGATAACTTGCCGAGATGAAAGAGGCATTGGTTTAGGGTTTGAATTATAGCTACTAAACCTTAAACCTTAAACCAATAAGGTTTTGCATTTGTGCGAGTTGTACTATACGAGCCCGGAGCGTAAACCCAAAACCAACAACCAACAACAAACAACAAAAACCAAAATAATCAAATTCTAATGTTCAAAATGTTCGTTTTTTTAGGAAAATTTCCGTTTTTATAGATAGAGGGGGAAAATGCAATGAGGAATTAGAAATGAGGAATGAGGAATGAAGGTGGCGGCGCACGAATTATATAGCGCCGCAAATTTGAAAATTTTAGAAATTTGATGTTGTGATTTTGAGGTACTTCTGCAATTTTAATATATAGAGGGGGATAAGTAAGCAGTTGGCAGTTAGCCGTAGGCAGAAAAACACTGCGAACTGATAACTGCTAACTGCAATCCGAAATTAATGAAAATCTAATATGAATAGGTTGTTTTTTGATACCCCTATTTCGTTTATATAGATAGAGGGGGAAAATGCAATGAGGAATTAGAAATGAGGAATGAGGAATGAAGGTGGCGGCGCACGAATTATATAGCGCCGCAAATTTGAAAATTTTAGAAATTTGATGTTGTGATTTTGAGGTACTTCTGCAATTTTAATATATAGAGAGGGATAAGTAAGCAGTTGGCAGTTAGCCGTAGGCAGAAAAACACTGCGAACTGAT
>SAMEA104315425__coassemble_1323_pt1 | contig 13379 bp, 13 predicted proteins | sample SAMEA104315425__metabat2_low_PE_033 | metagenome-assembled genome bin SAMEA104315425 (sample SAMEA104315425) | gut metagenome | biome: Monkey gut; feature: monkey-associated habitat; material: faeces | place: China | collected 2013
TCCTCAGGAAGGGGCAGGCTCGCTTGCGAGCCGGGGATAGGACGATGAAGAAGAGCTCCCGACTAGCCGCCTTCGCAGAACACCGACAGTACTATATGTCTCATTACAATACATCTTGCTAGTGCGAGCTATCCCCCCTGCCTAATGCTGTTAAGTTAAGGATTTGCGTTAGTAGACATGACTCCGCTAGTGATGACAGGTTGCTCAAGTCGCTAAGGATTCTCAGGCTGCTCAGGTTCTCCGAATGTGCCGATAGACGCTAGCGTCATTAGCTCATTCGAGAAACGTGAGAAACCTAAGTATCCTGAGAAACCTGAGTAGCCTTTACATCTGCAGAAATCATCGCACATTTCGCTTAACTTAACGGCATTGTCCCTGCCCCCTTCCAGAGGAAGAGGGTAGCCGCTAGTATTTCTACCGCCACAGAACCCAATCACTAGGCAATAAAAAATAGCGGCGCTTTATAAGCCATGCGCCGCTACCTTCATTTCTAACTTCTCACTTGTCACTTCTCACTGCATTTTAGAGTTTTTTGAAAAGGCTTGCCATTTCAAGGGCATCCATAGCACATTCGAAGCCTTTGTTGCCCGATTTGAGGCCCGCTCTGTTGATGGCCTGTTCAATGGTATCGGTGGTAAGTACGCCGTAGAGGACTGGGATGCCAGAAGAGAGGGATGCCATCGCTACGCCTTTGGTCACTTCGGTGGCTACGTGTTCATAGTGGTCGGTTTCGCCGCGGATGACTGCGCCCAGGCAGATGACAGCGTCATATTTGCCACTTTCTGCCATTTTTTTAGCAGCCAGGGGAATTTCAAAAGCGCCCGGAACCCATGCCAGGTCCACTTTATCCATATCTACCCCATGACGAGCCAGGCCATCGGCAGCGCCGTCAATCAGTTTGGAAACGATCACTTCGTTGAAACGGGAGGCAACGATACCCACGCGAATTTCATTTTCATTGAAAAGTCCGGAAATTACGTTCATTGTATTTTTTCTCCTTTTTCTATTGGTTAATGGCTAACGGTTAACTGTTAACTGTCAACTGTTAACTGCTTACCATTTACTTTACTACTGGTTCTTCGATATCTTTATCAAGCTTCAGCATATGCCCCATTTTTTCCTGTTTGGTTTTCAGGTAGAATTCATCTTCTTTGGTGGGAGCAATTTCGATGGGCACCCGTTCAGCGATGGTAATGCCGTATTCGCTGACGTCGCCAATTTTCTGCGGGTTGTTGGTCAAAAGGCGAATGGTGGTGGCTTTCAGGTCTTTCAGAATCTGAGCGCCGGTCATGTATTCACGAAGGTCTGCAGCAAATCCCAGTTTCAAGTTCGCTTCCACTGTGTCATAGCCTTCATCCTGCAGGGCATAGGCTCTGATTTTGTTAATCAAACCAATGCCTCGTCCTTCCTGGCGAAGGTATACCAAAACGCCCCGTCCTTCTTTGGCAATCTGTTTCATAGCTGCTGCCAGCTGCTGGCCGCAGTCGCAACGAAGGGAGCCGAAGCAGTCCCCGGTGAGACATTCGGAATGAATACGGCACAACACCGGTTTCCCGTCAGACACGTCGCCCATGGTGAGTGCCACGTGGTGTTCTCCATTCATGCGGTTCACAAAGCCGTAGATTTCAAAGTCGCCATACTTGGTGGGCAGCTTGGCTTGGGTGATGCGCTCTACGATGGTTTCGTGTTTCTTTCTGTATTCGATCAATTCCTGGATGTTGCCGATTTTGAGACCTTTTTCTTTGGCCAGTTTGAACAGGTCATCTCTTCTGGCCATGGTGCCATCTTCGTTCATGATTTCGCAGCAGAGCCCCGCCGGTTTCAATCCTGCCAGACGGGCCAGGTCCACCGTAGCTTCCGTGTGGCCCTGCCGTTCCAGTACGCCCCAGGGTTTGGCTTTCAGTGGAAATAGATGTCCTGGGCGACGGAAATCTTCTGGTTTCGCTCCGTCTTTGATGGCTTCCAGGGCTGTCATGGAACGAGCCGCTGCCGATACGCCGGTGCCGGAGTCTTTGTAATCGATGGATTCCAAGAATGCGGTCTGATGGTTGTCGGTGTTGTGACGAATCATCGGTCCCAGGTAGAGAGAATCGGCGATTTCTGCTGCCATTGGCATACAGATGACGCCCTTGGCTTCAGAAGCCATGCGATTCACATTTTCCGGTGTTGCAAATTCAGCAGCGCAGATGTAGTCCCCCTCGTTTTCGCGAGACTCCGCATCCTGCATGATGACGATATGTCCCTGTCGGATTTCGTCAATGATATCTTCAATTGGATCAAATTGGTAGTTCATAGTATCTCCCAAATGTACAACATATAAATAGTAACAAAGTTCGCAAAAGGTTATGCCCTTCGGGCAGGTTATTTTTTTATGAATTGGTTTGTGTCTTATATTCCATATACCGATAGGGAAAAGGGTATAAAAGGTTATGACATAACCCTTTAATGACCTTGCCCATAAATCATAACTTTTTGACTCTTTGTAACCAACAGAAATGAAAAAAATGCGTAATTAGCATAAATTTTATAAGAAAAGGGGTATTGGGGCGCTTTATAAGTTGTGCGCCCCTAAGTAAATTTACACCGCTGTCTCGGCTCCCCTGTCGGGCAATGCTATTAAGTTAAGCGAAATATGCGATGATTCCTTTTGTGACAAAGTTTCTCAGGTTGCTCAGGACTCTCAAGTTTCTCAGGTTCCCCGAATGAGATGATAACGCTAGCGTCTATCAGCGCATTCGAAGAACCTGAGCAGCCTTAGCAACTTGAGAAACCTGAGTAACCTATAATCACAAACCAAATCATGCTTACTGGCGCAAATCCTTAACTTAACAGCATTACCCTGTCGGGGGAGCTGCCGAAGGCTGAGGGGGCAGCTCTAGCGGTATACTTCACTAGCAGTACGACAATCCGTTATGGGACTAATACCACTCCTCACTCCTAATTCCTCACTCCTCACTATTTCAACATGGCTAACATGTCCATAGTGACTCCTCTGTCAGACTCCTTCTTCATTAACTGTTCCACATATTTTCCCAGGTAATCACATTCGATATTCACCGGATCACCGGGATGTTTCGACAGAAGGATGGTTTTTTCTCCTGTGTGAGGAATGAGGGCGATAGTGAAAGAGTCTTCCTTCCGTTTCGCCACGGTGAGGCTGATGCCGTCCACAGCGACGGAGCCTTTTTCAATCACGTAACGCATCCATTTCTTATCTAAGGAAATGGTCACATTGATGGCGTTTCCTTCTTTCACGAAGGATTTCACATGGCCTACCCCATCGACATGCCCCAGCATGATGTGTCCACCCAAACGATCGGACAGGCGAAGAGCCCGTTCCAGATTCACTGGAGAACCAATCCGCACCATCGAGAAGGACGTACGACGCATAGTTTCCGGTGTCACATCGGCGTCGAAACTGTTTGTATCTATGCGGACCACAGTGAGGCAGGTGCCGTTGACGGCGATGCTATCCCCCAGTTTCGTGCCTTCCAGGACTTTTTCACAGGAAATGGTCAATGTGCAGGTGTCGTTTCCTCTGGAAATATGGCGAATATGCCCTATTTCTTCTACAATACCAGTGAACATCCTAGTTTTCCTCTCTCTTCAGTATTTCCTTCGGAGCGCGAGCTTTCTCCGGCTTCGGTTCTTCTTGTTTCGCGTGGTCCACATAGGCTTGAATCACCAAGTCTGGGCCAGACATTTCAGTCTGAATGTCCCGAAGCTGCAAGGCCTCTGCCATGGAACGAGCCCCTTCGCCGCCGATGAGACCAGGCGCTTCTTTCCCACCGATGATTTTTGGCGCCACATAAATGCGAACTTTATCCACAATGCCTTCCGCAAATGCCGAAGCAGCCAGGGTAGCACCCCCTTCTAGGAGAATGCCATCGATGCCTTTTAGGGCCAAACCGGTCATGGCAGAAGACAGGTCTACTTTTCCTTTTTCATCCCCATCGGCGATAATCACATCGACACCCATGTCAGTCAGGGCTTGCCGTTTCGCTTCATCCCCTGCGGTGGTAGTGAGCACAATATTTTCGCCCGCTTCCTGGAACACTTTGGCCTTCAGCGGTACCGACAGGTTACCATCCACAATGATTCTGACCGGGTCAATCATGCCTTCCGTGCGAGACGTCAAAAGCGGGTTATCCGCCAAAATGGTGCCAGCGCCCACCATGATGCCTTTGTAGCATCCCCGGAGCACATGCACCTCTTCTCTGGCATCTTCCGAAGTAATCCACTTCGAGTCGCCTGTGTAGCAAGCGGTCTTTCCATCCAAAGACATGGCTGCTTTGTAGAGGACGAACGGCTTATGCTGGGTGACATATTTAAGAAATACTTCGTTCAACCGCTTGGCTTCTTCTTCCATGACACCCACAGTGACAAAAATGCCAGCGTCTTTGATGCGACGAATGCCTTTCCCTGCCACCAATGGATTGGGATCCACCATGGCTGTCACCACCCGGTCTACCCCTTTGGAAATCACCAAGTCAGCACAAGGCGGTGTCTTTCCATAATGGGCACAAGGTTCCAGCGTCACATAGAGCGTCGCCCCAGTCGGATCTTCGGTGGCATTGGCGAAACAATTCACCTCTGCGTGAGGTCCGCCATACTGTTCATGCCAACCTTCCCCGATGATGCGGCCATCTTTCACCAGCACGGCCCCTACCATCGGATTGGGTCGGGTGTGCCCCATCCCGCGGACTGCCAATTCCAACGCACGGGACATAAATTTTCTATCTTCGTCTATACGCAAAAAATCCACCTTCCTTTCGTTCAGGGAGGTGGACATTATAAAATCATGTGCCACTCTTCTTTCATCCGGACTGTACCGTCGGCCCTGGGATTGCACCAGATCTACCTTACAAGGCGGTTCCAATAGGTGAAACATAGAAATGATTTGTGCTGATATAAAGGTTTCTCAGGTTACTCAAGTTTCTCAGGTTTCTCGAACGAGATGAATACCGTTAGTATCTCATTCTAGAAACCTGAGAACCCTTAGAACCTTGAGAACCCTAATCCACCATCCAAATCATTCCTACTGATTCAAGCCTTAATGGAATAGCAACCTGTATAAGGTTCGTGGGCTCAGGAAATACGTTAGTTATCCTTTACCACCGGTGGGGAATTGCACCCCGCCCTGAAGAGATTTTCTTTACAATACTATTATAACAGATATGGCAAGAGAGGGAAAATATAATTAGGAATAAAGAGCCATAAACAAAAATAATACCGCTACATATAAGAAGGTTATAATTGTGCCACGTTCTTATGGGCAACAATAACATATTCCGCTTATGGCAAGGTTATAGAGGTTAAAAAAGGTTATGCAATTTCAATAATCGCATAACCTTTTTAACCTATTTGCTTTCGATTTCTTGTATTGCCCAGTTATACAAAATCGTAGCACATTCCAGCCCCTGTTTGGTTTGTGCATCCGTTATTTCACTTCCCCCAGGATACCGTACTTCCACTCCATAAGGGGTTAATATTTCGGCACAATCCCAAAGTTCTTCCTTAACATCAACGTAATTTTTCATTTGGCTTAATAGAAATTCCAAATCATGTACCTTTGGCAGCCCACCTGCATTTCCATAAGCCACCATAACTGCTTTCAGAACTTTTTCTGCGGCTTGTTGGCAATGGTAACAAATAATTTGAAGTGGTTTAGGATAAAATGTCTCGTATAGATACCGGGCTGTATCCAAATCCATTTTGGCAAAGTCAATCCATTCTTTCACTTCAGGCTGCATATAATAAAACTCCCTTATCCTTTACTTGACGTTCTAAAGATAATTTCCAGTTCTTACGTTCATTAAACTTGCTTTCCCTGACAACAATGATATCAACAGGCCTGTTTTTCTTTCCTCTCATAGAACGGTATGCTTTTCTTGTCAACTCAAGCAAATTAACCGCTGAATCATCAACTACTACATAGAAATCATAATCACTATCTTCTTTACTTGTGCCTTCTGCAAAAGAGCCAAATAAATATACTTGCAGAGGAGAAATTGCTTCAATAATACAATCTTTTAACAAGGTAATGTATTCTGCTTCAAGTATTGGTTTCATTGTACATTCCTCCTTCCCTTTCATATGTATTATAAATTAAATTAAGGAAAGAAAGCAAAATAAATTTCATCTTTTAAAAGCCAAAGAGATTTCTCTCATCAATCCTTTGCGGCGCTTTATGAATTGTGCGCCGCCACCACCATTCCTAATTCCTCATTTCTAATTGCTTTCAAGACGTCCTCATGAATCTCTTCCACGCTCCGAAGCACGCCATGGTTAGCGCAAGCAATTTTAGTCCAGCCGTAGTGTACCACCAGTTCTTGGTACGCATCGTGGCATTTTCTTAAATAATCCAAATGCTGCTCGTGGATATCCATGGAGCCTCCTTGCTTGGCTCGTTCTTTCACCAGGTTTTCTGAAATAGAGAGCGGAATGTCCAAAAGAATTACCTTGTCCGGTCGCGGCAGTTCCAATTCTCCGTATTCGGTCATTTCCAGCCAGGAGAGGAATTTCTTCCGTTCTTCCGGGTCATCGTACTTGGTCATCTGATGAACCATATTGCTAGTGGTGTATCGGTCAGCGATGACGATGCCCCCTTCTTCATAAAATTGTTTCCACTTCATGCGATAAGAAGCGAACCGATCCACTGCATAGAAAAGAGAAGCCGCATAGGGATTCACATCCGATGGGTCCTTGCCGAAATCCCCTTTGAGATACATCTTGACCAGCGCAGAAGAATCACTGTCATAGTCAGGAAAGGAAATATGCATCACTTTTTCCCCTTCCTGTTTCAGCGTTTCTTCCAATAAAGCAGACTGTGTCGCCTTTCCACTGCCATCAATCCCCTCTAATACAATAAGTTTACCTTTCATAACATTTCTCCTTATTCCAAAAGTAAAAAGGTTATTATTCTACTGATTTCTTTGATTATCATCAGCAAGAAATAGGACTAGTAAAAGGTTATAAAGGGTTATTTGTTGGTTATGTTTTTCCCATAACCAACATATACCACTTTATAACCTTGAGACAAAACATAGATTCAATATGTAAGAAAATGCACAAGGCACAATAATAACCTTATTTTCCTAGCTACCAGGCACCAAATTATTATAACAAAAAAGACAGCTCCTTTCATGAAGCTGTCTTTAAATTTCAAACTTTCTTTCTAAAACAAATCGCTATGCGACCCTGTCCTAGTCAGATATAAAAACAAATCTGTATCAGAAATTTCATAGATTAATAACCAATCTGGCGTAATATGGCATTCTCTACAATTTTCATAATCACCATATAACCAGTGGTCTTTATTTTTTGACGGTAAAGTCTTACCATCAGCTAGTAATGTAATAATTTCTGTAAGAAAACGAAGATCACACCATCGCCGCTGCGCTTTCTTTACATCTTTTTGAAATCGCTTGGTTGGCTTAATCTGATATTTCACTTCAGCAAATCCTTCATCATTTCATTTACATCACTATAAGATTTGGTCATATTGGGATGTGCTTTCATCCAACGTACTTCATCCAACGCTTCCTGTGTTTCTGGATTCATTCGTTTCCTACCAATTTCAAAAGGAATTCGCTCTTCGCTCACCACTTTCTTTGCAAAAACAGTAAATGCAGTAGTCATGGACATCCCCATATCTTGGCAAAATTTTTCAAAGTCTACTTTTAAATTTTTGTCCATCCGAATATTGATATTGATAGTTTCCATCATTATCCCTCCCATCTTTCTATTTACATTGTATATAAATAGTTACAGCATGTCAATATTCCCTATATGAAAAGACAGCCACATAGCGAGGCTGTCTTTTTTGTATTATTTCTTCTTTTTCGGATTGAACGCATTCATGGCATGGTCGACGCCGTTTTTCAGTGCATCTTCGATAGAATCTGCGGTATGAATTTTGGCATCTTCAATGACCGGAATGTCTTCGCCATAAGGTCTTGTGAGTACATGGTCCACCACGGTGTGACCGTCTTTCGGATGGCCTACACCGATGCGGAAGCGGTTGAACTGTTCACTTCCCAAATGAGCGATGAGGGATTTGATTCCATTGTGTCCCCCAGCGGATCCTTTCTTGCGAATCCGAGTCTTTCCTGGCGGCAAGTCCAAGTCATCACAAACGATGTAAATATCGTCCAAGTCGACTTTGAAATATTTGGAAATAGCCCCCACGGCTTCGCCGCTATTGTTCATGTAAGTCATAGGCTTCACCAGAAGCACTTTTTCTCCATTGACAATCACGGTGGCGATTTCGGCTTTCATATCTTCTTTCCAGTTCACCACTTTCCAGCGGTCAGCCAGAATGTCGATCACGTCAAAGCCCATGTTGTGGCGGGTGTGTTCATATTCTTTTCCCGGATTTCCCAGGCCTGCTATGATTTTCATTATTTATCAAACAGCTGGCTGACGGAAGCGTCGTGGAAAATGCGGAGAATAGCTTCGCCCAGAAGTGGAGCAATGGACAGAACGGTCAGTTTATCCTGCATCTTTTCCTTCGGAATCGGCAGAGAATTGGTGACAATCAGTTCTGCGATGTTGGAATTTTTGATTCTTTCTGTAGCCGGGTCGGTCAGAACTGGATGGCATACAGCAGCGTATACGTTTCTAGCGCCGTATTCAGCCAGTGCTTTAGCACCTTCACAGAGGGAACCTGCAGTATCGACAATGTCGTCTACTACGAAGCAGTTTCTGTCTTTTACATCACCGATGATGTTCATGACTTTTGCTACGCCCGGTTCTGGACGGCGTTTTTCGATAATAGCAATCGGTGCGCCAACGCGGTCAGCCAGTTCTCTGGCTCTGGTAACACCACCAAGGTCTGGAGAAACGATGGTGAGATTTTCCAGGTTCTTGGATTTTACATAGTCTGCCAAAAGGGATGCAGACATCAAATGATCTACCGGTACGTTGAAGAATCCCTGAATCTGTCCTGCATGGAGATCCATGGTAACAACGCGGGTAGCGCCAGCAGCAGAAATCAGATCCGCTACGAGTTTAGAAGAAATCGGTTCACGACCTCTTGTCTTGCGGTCCTGCCGTGCATATCCGTAGTAAGGTACTACGACGGTGATGTGACGGGCAGATGCTCTCTTCAGTGCATCAATCATGATGAGCATTTCCATCAGATTGTCGTTAACCGGTGCGCCAGTTGGCTGAATAATAAAGCAATCTTTACCACGGACACTTTCATTGATCATAACCTGAATTTCACCGTTGTTGAAACGGCCGCAGATAGCCTTGCCCAGCGGTACCCCGATGTAATCGGAAATTTCCTTTGCCAAAGCAGGATGTGCGGTTCCTGTAAAAATCTTCAATTTAGAAGTGTCTTCCATGTCCATTTTGCTGCCTCTCCCTTTCCTTTCGATTGAAAGTTATGAAATATTATTTTCTTCCCAAGCAGGCCGACTCCCTTGGCCCGACTTGAGACACTCTGTGTATTATTATATACCAACTGCTAGCGGTTTCGCCACATTTTTTTGGTGAGGAGTGAGGAATTAGGAGTGAGGAGTGAAGGTAACGGCGCACAAAATTTAGAAGCGCCGTCTTTTTATAAAAGGTTACTATCCTGCCATGCAGTTTAACATAACAATTGTATAATACCGCTAGTATCTAGGTTATAAAAGATTATTTTAAATGCTATATTTATAACCTTGCCTCCAGCCGTATGTCTCCATGTGCATCAAACAGACAAGGCAGAACAATAACCCTTGCCGAAAGCGAAAGCCCTGAAATGATTTTCCATCGGAATCAGTAGAATAATAATCTTTTATTACTGCGGCGCTTCCAAATAATGTGCGCCGCCACCACCACTCCTCACTCCTAATTCCTAACTCCTCACTATTGCAGTAACGTTTTCACACCTACTGTATTAATCCTTATAGGTATCATCAGTGACCCAGTCTTCAATATTTTTCTGACGGGCTCTAGCGACGGACAGTGCTTTGGACGGTACGTCTTTGGTGATGGTAGAACCAGCAGCGGTGAAGGCTCTTTCGCCGACGTGAACTGGGGCCACCAGGTTGGTGTTGCAGCCGATGAACGCATGGTCATCGATGGTGCAGCGATGTTTGTCTTTGCCATCGAAGTTGACTGTCACGGTACCGCAACCGAAGTTGACGTTTTTACCCAAATCGGAATCGCCGCAGTAAATGAGGTGTGGCAGTTTGGTGCCATCATCCACGGTGGAATTCTTCACTTCTACAAAGTTGCCAATCTTGATGTGGTCGTGAAGCACCGTACCGGGACGAAGATGGACGAACGGTCCGATTTCATTATAATTACCAATGGTACATTCATGGGCATACACACGGTTCAAGTGGGTAAATTCTCCGCACTGTACATCGGTCAGCTGGGTATCGGGGCCAATTTTGCAATTCTTGCCTACCACCGTATGCCCCTGCAGCATGGTGCCTGGATAGAGGGTGGAATCCTGCCCTACCACAACGTCCTGTTCTACATAGGTATGTTCCGGATCTACGATGCTAACGCCGGCTGCCATCAATTCTTCTGCTTTTCTGAGGCGAAGAATGCGGTCTGCCTGGGACAGCTGGATACGGGAATTGACACCCATGGTTTCATCCGGGTCGTCCGCAGCGACTGGAATGACTTTCTTTCCTGCTTTGATCATGATTTCAAATACGTCGGTCAGGTAGTATTCGCCCTGGGCATTGTTGTTGTTGATTTGTTTCAATGCATCCATCAGTGCGCCCACCTGGAATACGTAGGTTCCTGTATTAATTTCATGGACAGCCAGCTGTTCCGGTGTGCCATCTTTCTGTTCTACAATGGACGTCATATGACCGTTTTCATCACGAAGCACACGGCCATAGCCAAATGGATTATCCAAAATGGCAGTCAACACGGTAGCAACGGCACCCTCCTTCTGGCAAGTGTCAGCCAGTTTGCTGATAGTTTCACTGCGAAGCAACGGGGTATCGCCGCAAATGACCAGCACATAGCCATCTCTATCCTTTTCAAATTCTGGTACAGCCTGCATGACCGCATGACCGGTGCCCAGCTGCTGTTCCTGGTGCACAAAGGAAATATTCAAATTTCCCAGATAATCCCTCACCAGATGTTCTTTGAAACCGGTGATAACCACGCACTTTTCAAAGCCCCCCTGGCGAACCACACGGATAACCTGTTCTACCATAGGTACACCGCACACACGATGCAAAACCTTCGGATAAGCGGACTTCATACGAGTTCCCTGTCCGGCTGCTAAAATCACGGCTGTTAATTCTGACATAAGATCCTCCTAAAACGTTACACCCTACGTAACATGTTCAAATCTATAGGTTGGTTGTTGGTAAAGAAATGATTTCCAAACAACCTGCAATATATATTATTCCATAAAAAATATTGTAACAAAACCATGCTTATATTTCAATGAACAGCAAGAGTTTTTTTGATGCGTCACGCATACCAAAAGGTTATTATCTTGCAGATTACGCTCGTGCAATCATGGAATAACTTTCGCTGGTGTAAAGGTTATGATTCTGCCATAACCATTTGATTCACCCAATAAAAATACCGCTAGTGACAAGGTTATAAAGGGTTATTTGAAAACGGATATTTCATAACCTTTTATACCCCTGTCACTTGCGGTATTTGCACTAGTGTCTCTAACCACCGTAGCAGAATGGTAACCTTTACACCAGCGAAATCCTATCCATGAGTTTCTATCGAATCAGCAGAATAATAACCTTTAAAAATATGCGGCGCTTCCATATTTGATGCGCCGCCACCATCATTCCTAATTCCTCATTCCTAATTCCTAATTATCTCACCAAATATACATTCACTCGGTCCTTACTCCCCCACGCATAGGCCTGCTGGAGCGTATCCACACCCACATCGATAATCATGCCGTGAATGGCGCCGCCAATGTCATCGCAAATGGCATAGCCATAGCCTTCGATATACACCACGCTGCCAAGAGGAATAATAGAGGGGTCCACGGCGGCATGGCCTTTGCCAGCAAATCCGCCCAGTGCGGTTCTTCCATCGCCAGTGCCATTTTCAGGTGCATAAGCGGTGGCTCTCATGTGGAGCACTTTTTTGTATCGACCGGTGAAACGAGGCGCGCTATCCAAGCGGTCCCACACATCCCCATCGGCGATACCGGTGCGGGAGAGGTTTTCTTCTGCTTGCAGCTGACGCACTGCTTCGGCGGTTCCTTCTCCATAGACACCATCCACAGATCCGGGGTCATAACCGTGAAGCAGCAATTTATTCTGCAACCGAATGACCTTATTTCCTGAATCTCCCAAAGAGAGGGGATATTCCCCGGTGCTATCTCCATAGACCTGATTCAGCGTCATCAGGGTATGATGATTCACTTCCCCGTTGACGCGAAGCCCTTCGTCCTTTTGGAAGCTCCGCACCGCCATAGCGGTCTGTCCACCATACATGCCATCAGCCATGCCATCCAGATAGCCTAAGCGAATCAATTTCCTCTGAATCGATGCCACTTCATTGCCAGAGTCACCGATACAAAAAGCCCCTGGTTCATGGGCGGACGTAGGTGCTTCCTCTTCCGCAGGTGCTTCAGAGTAAGACTCTCCGCCTTCTACTTCATTCAGTGCACTGTAGGTCATTTCATCAATGGCACCGGACACCGGAAAATCATGGGCCCGCTGAAAGGCTTCCACGGCCTTTACCGTATCCTGCCCGTACACACCATCGATGGACCCATGCAAATAGCCTGCCACCTGGAGCTTTTCCTGCATGTCAGAAATCACTTCGCCTCGATTGCCTTCTGCATAGACCACGCCGCCCCCGTTACGGTAGCCTTCCCCTTCTGCCTCTCGTATGGCCTCTCGGGTCGCATCATCGGCCTTGCCTGTAGCAGAAAGTCCTTTGGCCTTTTGAAATAATAAAACTGCCTCTCTCGTAGTGGATCCATAATCTCCATCTACGGTACGCGCCAAATACCCAGCTGCCACCAGAGAGTTTTGCAAGTCCGCCACTTCACTGCCGCTCATGCCACTTTCCAGTGTCTCAGCCGATATCGTCATGGACGCCACAGCCCAAAGAACCAAGGCGCATCCCCATGTATATAAAGCACGCATCATTTCACCTCCAAAACATCGATGCATCTATGGTGCATCATTTTCACAAAAAGATAGCATCGATAACTGGTGACTCGCGATTGGTGACTAGGAAAATATATGAAGTATCGTGCGTGCCATAGCAGTTAGCAACTAGCTTTTAGCTTCTAGCCGGCTAGTGGCCATCACCTAAAAGCTAGTCGCTGTGACACAGAAGAAAATCTTAATTATTTCCTAGTCCCCAGTCACGAGTCACCAAGTTAGCAACCCCCATTTCAAATGGGGGTTTAGCTATAACCCCTCCGGGGT